>Ga0172371_10000336_pt1 | contig 71197 bp, 56 predicted proteins | sample Lak12m_FD_114543 | JGI IMG/M metagenome (GOLD analysis project Ga0172371, IMG submission 114543) | Freshwater microbial communities from Kabuno Bay, South-Kivu, Congo - kab_022012_12m | ecosystem: Environmental > Aquatic > Freshwater > Lake | place: Democratic Republic of the Congo: South-Kivu... | reverse complement strand
TCAGTATCGGCGTCAGGCTTGCCGACGGCGTTATGGACCAGATCGTGGATCGACCCACCCCGATCTATCAGCAGCACTACTTCAAAGTGAACGCCCTGCTGGACGACGTGGCCCTGCGCGTGGCGCAATGGTTGCAAACCGCGGGCGGCAGAGCGCTCCCCATTCCTGCTTCTCAACTCCTGAACAAGGCCGAGTGGACGTCCTACATTTCCCATAAGGCCGTGGCACTGGCCTCGGGACTCGGGTGGCAGGGAAAGAGCCTGCTGCTGGTGAACCGGGACTGCGGCCCGAGGGTGAGGCTTGCCACGGTACTGACCGATCTGCCCCTCGAGCCCGACAAGCCGGTCAAAAACCTCTGCGCCCGATGTTCCGAATGTGCGGACGCGTGCCCGGCCCAGGCCATCAAGAATGTGAATACGAAGTACCATTACGCGGACCGGGACGAAGCTCTCGAATTCGACAAGTGCGTCGCACGGGTGACGGAGAACGCCTCGACCATCCCGTTCGTCGAGCACCCGCTCTGCGGCGTCTGTATCAAGGTGTGCCCCTTCGGGAAGCCCGGAGGGCTGAAGAACGCCGCTGAAGCCTAGGAGACCGTCTCAAAAGTCGGTCTCGGGCCGAGATCGTGGCACGATCCGGAATGACCGGCTTCTTGGGTGGCCTGGACGTTATACGTCCAAGTGCCGCAGGCACAGGAGGTCCTCTCCTCTATGTCACAAAAACCTGAGCGGCGGTTGTACTCTCGACGTTTTTCGGACCTCCTGTCGCTTCGCGACCCGGACGTATAACGTCCGGGCCACCCAGAGCAAGAGTCGTAAAGGCTTCGGGGCACGGTTTCCATCTGAAGCCGGGTTTCGCGACAAACTCCTGGTGTCTGCAATCAGCGAACCGCCACGGCGTTCATCCGACCAAGACCGCGCCGCTTGCTGTGATACGGCGGTAGGAAAACCCCATCCCCCACGTAGTCGATCCCCCTGTCCCAGGTGGGCTGCCATTCGTTTCTCTTGCGCTCCCATTTGCAATACGGTACCCTTTCTGTGAAGAGCACCGACAGGGGACCTCTCTGCAAACGCAGCTCTATGCGTGGCAAAGAGGCATCAGGGCGACCGCCGGTCGCGCCGTACGCGAGCCGGGGATCGGGCAAGGTCCGGAGACGGCCCTTCATTGAGAGAATCATTGTGGAAAATCCCTCGCTGCGTGTCCTTTCAGAGCTCCTGCGGATAGAGGTCGGCTGTGGACGTCAAAGAACTGATCAGACAGATAGGGGACAGAGAGCCACTCAATCCGTACCAGGTCGCGGGCATGGCATCGGTGATCGGCCGCGCGGGCACGGAGCTCCCCGATACCGCGAAGCTCGAGATCGAGGATCCGGACCGGGTCTTCACGATCCTGGACAGGGCCGGGGCAGAGGCTTCCCCGCATCTCGTGGAACTGCGGCAATCCGATTCGACCCTTACCCTTTATGCTCGCTTCTCCCCCGCAACACTCGGGGAGCTCGTCTATTTGACTCCTTTCAAGGGACGGCAGCAGGCGATCCGGGAGAACCTGATCCCCGTGTTGGAAGAGATTCCCAATTGGCTCGATCTGGTGCGGGTTCTCGGACGGTACACCCTCGAACGGGACGATAGCTCCCTTGACGGCCGCCTCGACCGCGTGATGGATATTGTCCTGGATTTCCTGTTCGCCTCCTCGTCTCAACCGTTCGACGCTCAGGCAAGATCCGAGGGCGAATACGCAATCTGCCGGCTCGTCGAGAGCATCCTCAAGTCGTCGACGCATGAAGCGCTGCAAGCCTATCTTCCCCACGTGGAGAGAGCCCTCCGATTTTTGACGGACAATCTCTTCTCCAAGCCCACCAGCACGTTCGAACGCCGAATCCTCGAAATCTCGTCCATCCGTTCCGCTCTCGCCAGGAGGACCCAAGAGACCGAGGCCCTGCTCGGCCCGCACATCGACCTCATGGCAGCCCGCGCGCTCATCGCGGCGCTCGACGAAATTCACCCCTGCCCTGCCGATCTGCTGGTCAAACTCGAGACCGTGACCGCTCGGGAGGATTTCCCCGGGAAAGAACGGTTTCAGCAGGAGATTCTGGCCAGAATCAAGCATCACTCCCTGGAGGAGATCGACAAGCGGAGGGCTCATTACGAGCTGGCGAGGGAAGGAAAAATCCGCCTCGGACCGGACGGCTTCTCCGAAGGGGTGAGCTTCATCCGCGGCCTGGGCGAGGAATGGCAATCGATCCTGGCGCTCTTCCAGAGCATGATCGCTCTCATTCCGATGACCGTCCAGGAAGCCTTTTCCGAGATTCTCGCCATTCAGATCCTCGAAATCGACAATGCGGGGGTGAAACGGCTCCTCATCGAAGGCCTGTGCGGCATTGTCATCCGTCTGGAGGAAGTGAAGAAAAAGGCATCGCGGGACCTGGTAAACACCTTCGCCAGTCTTTTCCTCAACCGAGCGTACTCGTCGGCAAAGACTGAGGAAATCGTCTCATCTCTCACGGCGGTGGAATCGCTGGGGGTGGCCCTGGGAAAAGCACGCTATTATCTCATGGCCCAGGAGATGACCGACCACCTCGTGCGGCGCCCGCTCATTCAGCCGCAAGAGAAGAAATTCACCATCGAGGACGACGACACCGGCGAACCGGTGGTCCTTGCCGAAGATACTGCCGCAAACACGGCCCACGTTCAGCACATCAAGAGCCTGATGTCCATTATTGCTTCCAGTCCGAGGATCTGGCATCGATTGCTCCCGTACCTCGTGGTGCAGATCGAGATTGGGCGGACCCGACTCTGCGACGAAGTCTTGATCCAGTACTCGATATCCAGGCTGTTGAGGTCAAATTGCTCGGTGACTCATTTTCTGGTCCGTACCCTCATCAAGGCCATTCCTTATTCGTTCAAGGATATCGGACCGTTGGACACACTGCGGCTCACCGCGGCCGGTCTGGCGAAGGAGCTGGCCAATCGCGGGGTCAAGCCCATCGGGAATTTCCTCGGCAAGCTCCGCGGGGATATCCACTGGCGCGGAAGCATCGAGAATCTCTACTTCTGCCGTGGGATCATGAAGTACTTCGCGTCGGGCGACCGGGAATCCATTGCGGAATGGATGCCGACCGAATCCATGCCGTACCTCGGGATGGACCAGTGGTGCTCGACCGCAGAGGCCCAGGGGATCACGGATCTGTGCGCACGCATTTTTGCCGACCTGAACGTGGACCCTTCAGACAAGGATTGCGGTCTGGCCCTGACTTCCGTAGACACCTCCGTGTACCGGAACGATCGGACCTGGCCGGAGTTTTCCCGCCGGATGGCGCTGGACGTCATCGAACTGATCAAGGGCCTGCACACGAAGTACTTCATCATCGGGCAATCCGAAGCAGCCTCTACCGTGGAAGAGGATCTGGAGAGACTCGACAAACTGGTCATCCAGAGAGCGCAGATCAAGCAGGAGTTCCTCATCCCGGATATTCGGGAACCGCTTCCCGCGGCCGTCACCTTGACCGAAGGTTCGGAGGAGTGCGTTCGCGAGATGGAACGGATCAAACAGGAACAGCCGAGCACTCCCATCGTATTGCGGGCAAAGAAGGCCGGCCACGCCTACGCCCAGAAAGCTATCTATCGGGAGGAGCGCTTCGAGGCGTTCACGCGGGACCTCGCTCTGGAGGCTCTGCAGGAAACGCTGGCCACGAGCATCAATAACACCCACTTCGATCGAATTACCCTCGACAACCTGCCTCAGGCGCTGGCCTTCCTGGATCTCCTCGTCCGGGGGATCTCGGTGAACGGCCATTCATGCTTCTATCTGGAACAGGCCGGCCGCGACCTCAGGCGGTCGGGAGAGCTCGGGCTGACGTTCGACAAGGTCCGGGACCTATTAAAGATCATCAAAAAGGAATTGGACGACGTTCACGCCGCGTACCGAACCTGGTTCGAAGAACCCTTCGACAACGTCCTTTCGGCCGCGCGGCTCGAGCAGCTTCCGAGAAAGCTCCGGGATCTGACGACGCTCAAGCATGTTCCCGAGACCGACTTCTTCAAGAATTATCTCAAGACGCTCTACGTTTCCGACCTCCAGGCGCGAGACGGCAATCTCAGGGTGCTCGAAACCTTCGTCGACAAGGTTGAGCTCTTCCTGAACCAGCGCCTGGCGGAATCGGGGCGCCGGGTCATTGCAGCCGCGAAGGGTGCGATTCGCAAGACACCGTTCTATTTCCCGTCACCGGAAGAAATTTCAGCGTGCCGAATCGGGTTGAAGGCGTCTTTACTCCGGTTTGCGGAGAATACCCCGCCGTACTTCGTCATCACCACGGACCAGCCTCTGACCGATTCTGCAGAGATGCTCGCTGACGGCGCGTTTCGAACCGGCTTGGCCAAGTCGGTGGCCCGGCTCGGAAAGTTGTGGGGCAGAGCTATCGGCGACGTATCCAGGCCCGCGCTCTTTTCGGTGCGTTCGGGCTCTCGCATCAGCATGCCGGGTATGATGACCACGATCACCAATGTGGGGATCAACGACGAAATAGCCGCGAGTCTCGCGGAGAAGGTGGGCCCGTGGTTTGCCTACGACTGTTATCGCCGCTTCCTCCAGGAGTTCACTCAGGCGGTATACAGCGTCGAGCGCGAGGAGTTCCAGGAAATCATTGACGAGAAAAAGGCGCACTTCAGAGCCGCTCGCAAAGCGGACATGACCGCGGAACAAATGAAGAGCCTCGCGTTCGACTATAAACACCGGGTGGCGGAACTGGCTCCGGAAGCGATCGAACTTCTGGATCGCGGTCGATTCCTCGAAGTCCTGACCCGCTGCGCGGTGGCCGTGCTCCACTCTTTTGACGGCATTGCCGCGCGCAAATACCGCGAGGCCGCGAGTATCGACGGGAACTGGCGCACGCCGGTGATCGTCCAGTGCATGGTGTACGGCAATATGGAGCTCCAGTCATCCGGCACGGGCGTGGTGTCGTACAATCCTTTTGCCATGGATCTCAGAGGTGATTTCGCCCAGGGTGACCAGGGCACTGACGTCGTGAACGGCAAGGTGGCCACCATGCCGGTCCACGACCCGTGGAAAACCCGTGAGTGCCTCGCCTCGAAAATGCCGGAAGCCTGGAAACAGCTCTCCCATATGTTGTTTCGGATTGCGGAGGGGCTCCACTTTGATACACGGCTCGAATACACTATTGAGAAGGGGAAGGTTTTCATCTTGCAGATCCGCAAGGACCGGGAGCGCCGAGAGCGAGTGCCTTCTTTGAAGAGCTTCGGGTACAACGTGATAGCGCAGGGGACCGGGGTATCGGGCAAAATTTTCCGGGGAATCATGGTCACCGACCGCAACCAGATTGCACCGTTTCGACACATGAACAAGGCTCAGTCCATTATCGACGCCATGAACGAGACCTTACCCGAATACGAAAAGCTCGACGGTTTCATTTTCGTGGTGAATGATCCCATCCCCGAAGAGATTATGGAGGAGGTCTTCTCTCTCCCCGTTCCCACGGCTCTCATCAGTCGCTTGGGCGGCAGGGGGGCCCATGCCGCGGACATATCCAAGTCCCTCGGGAAAGTGTACGTGGGGCAAGTCCGTCAGATCGCAAAATTCGCGGGCAATCCGGAGTCGATTGAGATCGACGGCGCCCGAATAGTCGTGGGGAGCAAGATGATGATCCACGGCCAAACCGGAGAAATAGCGCTCTACGAGAGGAAATGAGGGACTCGCAGCAAAGCGTCCTACTATGTAACATCGGTGCGCTATCATGTGAGTGCGCGTGGGGGGCGCGGAGGCCCCCCGCCACCATGTATGGTGGAGCCGGCGTCGCGAAAGTGTCTCAGAATTCAGTTTACACGCAAAATCGTGGCACGATCCGGAGCCAACGCGTAACGGGGTGGCCCGGACGTATAACGTCCGGGCCACCCAAAGCCAAGTTGGTCGATTCCCGTAGCACGATTTCCATCCCATCGCGGGTTTTGAGACAGTTTCTCGCTGCCGGCCTGCCCTGACTCACTTGTTCGAAAGCGCCCTGGCATCAACCGCTATCGGGGGGCACGTGAGTCGGAGCTGCGTGGGCTCCGAGCTCGCGTAACCGAAACTCTTGCCTCCGGAGACCTATCGTGATCGATCACCAGTTCATCGGACGATTACTGCTGGAAACAAGGCAAATAACGAAGGAGGAGTACGCCTCGGCCCTCCGGGAATCGAGAAGCACGGGGAAATCACTCAATGACCTCCTTCTCACGCAGGGCAAGGTTTCGGTAGACGAGTTGATTCAGGCCATTACCATGCACGTGGACATAACCCTGCTCAGAGAAGCGCTCGGCATGGAGCAGGACTCCTTGCGATCGAAGAGGGGCGCCCGAGCGCTTGGTTCATATCTGGAAAAAATCTCGATGCTCTTCAAGATGGGAGTCCTTATGAGCAACGAGACCAGCATGAGCTCCCTGGTAGATCTTCTCCTGCGGGAAGCGCCCACGGTCATGAACGCCGAGCGTGCCACCATATTCCTTGCGGATCACGCAACGGGCGAGCTCTATTCCCACGTCGGAGTCGGGCTCAGGCACGATCAGATCCGGATTCCCTGGAACACCGGCATTGCCGGATGGGTCTATACCCACGCCGAATCCTTGAACATAGCAGACCCGTACCGAGATCCTCGATTCAACAAGGATGTGGATCCCCGAACCGGGTACCGCACGAAGAATCTGCTCTGTGTTCCGTTGCGCACGCCTGCCGGTCCGGTGATCGGCGTATTTCAGGTGCTCAACAAGCGGGCCGGGGTCTTCACGTCCATCGATCTGGAAATCCTGGCTTCGCAGGCGGCCCGGGCCATGGAGCATGCCATTGAATGGGATCAGCTCCGGCAGCGGGCGTCATTGCTCAAACAGGAGAACGTGGGCCTGAAACAGGCTCTTCAACAAAAGGAGCCTTTCGAGGAAATCGTCGGAAATGCCAGATCCATCCAGGAGTTGAGATCGCTGATCCGCAAAGTGGCTGCTACGGAAACGAGTGTGCTGATTCAAGGTGAATCGGGGACCGGCAAGGAGTTGGTGGCCAGAGCGATTCATCGACTGAGCCCGAGGGCCAAGGAGCCGCTCATATCGCTCAACTGTGCGGCAATCCCGGGAGAGCTCATCGAAAGCGAGCTCTTCGGTCACAAGAAGGGGGCGTTCACCGGCGCGATGGGAGAACATTTGGGGGTATTCCGGGCAGCTCACCTCGGGACGCTTTTCCTCGACGAAATTGAGGCCACCTCGCCCGCGATGCAGGTCAAGCTGCTCAGGGCCATACAATTGGGCGAGATCAAGCCCGTTGGTGAGAATGTCTCCTGCCATGCGGATGTGAGGCTCCTGGCCGCGACGAACCGGGATCTCAGTCAATTGATTCAAGAGGGTCTGTTCCGGGAGGACCTTTTCTATCGAATCAACGTTTTTCCCATCATTGTGCCGCCGCTGCGAGACCGGGCCGACGACATACCGGTCCTCATCCAGCACTTCCTGGACCGATTCGCCCTGCAATCGGGCAAGGTGGTCCGAGCCGTGGACCCGCCGGCGCTGGATCTGTTGGTTCGTTATCCCTGGCCGGGAAACATCAGAGAACTGAAGAACGAAATCGAGCGTGCCCATATCTTGGCCGTTGAGGGGGGGACCATCTCGGTGCGGTGCCTGTCTCCTCGTATTACGAGGTCCTATGAGGCGATGGCCTGCGCCAAGGAGGCCTCGGCAAACCCAACGCTCAAGGAGGCCACCGACGTTCTCGAGAAGAGAATGGTCATAGAAGCCCTCGAAAGCTCTCAAGGGAACAAAACCTTGGCCGCAAGGCGATTAGGGCTCTCCAGGCAGGGTTTGCTCAATAAGCTGAACAAATTCGGAATGACGTAGTGCGCCATTTCACCAATGCGGTACGGTAGTTGGGTAGGATGTGGTGAGCTGGGCGAACCGCATCATTCGATGCCTGCGCCGCCCCTTCCAGGTCGGACAAGATGAAACTGTCTCAGAATTACGGTGAATCCAATTTTTCAGGTACGGCGCGCTTCGAGAAGCGCCTTAATTTCGGGCAGTTCACGAACCGCGCCGTACCGACAGCCAAGTGGAAAAGTTGGTTTTGAGACAGTTTCAGATACCGGCCAGGCTGCGGTCAATACATGTATGGCGGCCTCGGGGGCGTTTCCAGATCTTCCCAGACGATTCCGAGCCGTTCCTTGAAAAAGGGTCCCAGTCGTTGGAACAGTTGTTGCCAATGAGAGCGCCCCTCGGCCAAGGCTTCCAGGATTTCAGCCACCAGTTCCGGTAATTTCGCCAGTTCGTCCTTGGGGAGGAAGGATACCGCGCCGAGCCTCACCGATTTGTTCAGGCTCTCCAGGTTGACCGCGTGCGCGGTCAGCATTGCCGCCGGCTGCTTGCGCTTGCCGCACTCCTCGAGCAGAGCGAATCCGTTCACGCCCATGATGTCGAGAATTACCAAGTCGAAATGCTCCGCGAGAATAAGCTGCATTGCCATTTCATACTTGCCCGCGATCATGACGTCACAGTCGGTGAGCTCCTCTCGGATCACCTCCAAGACATCAGGTTCATCGTCGACCGCAAGGATTCGTTTTCCCTTGAGAATATCCTTCGACGCCATGGTGACCTCTTTCATTCAGGATTCCTCGGCTTCCGCCTCATCGATTGCAAAAGCGATATGGAACGGAAGGTTCAGAATCCGTTTCATCGCATCGCCAAGGGGCTTCGACGTTTGCATGTCGATCAAGTGCCGTGGAGCGCCCGGTTCCGCAGATTCGGATATGATGTCGGCCCAGCACGCCTCGACCGAGAAGTGTGTACCGACACACGGTCCTCGCGCCCATGCGGCAAATTGATCGTCGACGGTCTCCGTCCTTTTCCAAGCCGTCAGAGCAGGTCCCCGCGCTACTCCGGCGGCTGTCGGTTTTTCGGCCGAAATCGGAGAATCAACGGTGCTCGTCGCGCTGCACAGCACGAGAGTGGACCCGAATCGGCGGATGGAAAACAGTTCCCTGGCCCATTCGGCCACGTAGATCCCCGAGAAGATCATGCCCAGTCCAAAGGCGACCTCCAGGGCGTAATCGAGCAAGAGAAACTCGAGGAATCTCTGATAGGGCATGGGCACGGCCACGCCTTGAAAATGGATGAGCCGCGAAAATCCCGCCGTGACAAGCAGCCAGATCATGGGAAGACACGCGTACGCGATCGGCCGGGAGAAGGCAGGCGCCGCCACAGGCCGGGCTTCGACGAGCGTGGCCCTTACAGCGGGATTGTAGGTCGACTCCAGTCGAACAGGAGGTTTGTGGGAAGCCGCGTCCGTACTGAGAAGCTTGCACCCTTCCTCGATGAGGGCGAAAAAAAAATGAGGATCTCCTATGCCTCGGACCGGCACGGCGAGCCGTGATCTGAGGAACTCTCTTCTTCGGTACGGGGCGAGAGTCAGGGCGATGACCACATTGATGACCAACAGCATTCCAAGAAGCACGTAGAGCGGTCTTGCAGACGGCACCGTAAGGTTCACCGGCACGTGAAGGTATCTCCGAAGCAGACCGGGGATCAGGTGCAGAAAGTAAAAAATCAGGGCAACCAGCAGCCCCAACAGAATCAGCTTCGCCACAGATCGAAGGACCTTCCCGAGTATCTGACGGGATACGTTGCTGACGAACCTCGTTCGAGGCCACAGGCGTACCCAGATGCGTACAAACCATGAGGCCGATCGCCATTCCAGTGAGTCCCCATGCCTGAGCGATTCGGCCACCGCTTCAGGTCTGTCGAGATCCGAGGATTCGGCTTGCTTCCTGCGGGCACGGAAGAGGTCCTCGATCCCCGAAAAGACCCAGAGGAGGCCGATGAGCACCGCGCAGATCGACGCCACGAGGGTGATAAACGTGCCGAAGATGAAGGGAAAAGACGTCAGCGTCTTTTCTGCGACGTCTTGCGGAAGTACAAACGGAAAATAGGGGCGAAACTCGGTCCAGAGGGCAAACAGCCTGACAACCCCGTCTCGTGCCACCAGGCCCCCTGTTGCCAGGAACACAAACCCCAGCAGCGCCTCGCCGTTCGTGAGAAAGGGAACCCGGTTCGCAAGTTGATTGAGACTGGACATCTACGTTTTCATGCCCGTCCGACACGGCTGATGTCAAGAGAAAAGGTTTGGATTGTCAATGATGCAGATTCGTGCTATAGAGACCGTCGCATGTGCCAGGCGGTGTGCGGCTCTCGCCGCCGACGAAGCACCTGAACCCGAACGGGCAGCTTTCCACACGCCAGATCGTCTGACCGGATTCTCCGCAGCAACCACGGATCGGTAGGAACTCATGAAACGGATGCTCGGCCTGTTGGCGCTCGGTTATTGCCTCAGCCTCTTTCTGCCCCCCCTGTACGCCCTGGACGAAAAAAAAGCCGGCCAGCCTGCGCTCGACCCTGCCACCACTCGGTTGGTCGGGGTTTGGGAGATCGTTCAGACCAAAGCCCCCGGCCACCCGTACACAGCCGGGTATAAGGGGCGACCGTTCGTGAGCAAGGGTCCCCACGCATTCACCCTTTTTCTGGAATACAACAAAGATGGCACGTTTCGCCGTCTTACCCGGGTAGGTCCGAAGGAAACGGCTCAAAACGGCACGTGGGTATTCTCGGGGCACGAACTGCGGCACCATCGGGCAGGAGCCCGAGAGGAGGAGGTCATGTACGTGAGATTCGACGGCGCGGACGCGTACACCTCAACCGAGGTTTATGAGGGGACGTCGGACCCGGGGCTCTTCGCTCAATTCAAACGCGTCAAATGACCGAGATCCGGCTGTGAAAATGCGAATGCGGGGGGCGACCTTTCTGAAAAAAGGTCCTCCCCCCCACCCCCCTTCCAAAAACTCTCAATATATTGGTGGCTCCCGTCGGTCGCCGCTTGGTGGCGCCACCCCGATGTGGGTGCAATGCCGGCGTTTTCATTGTTCGTTATCCCCGATACCACACGCGCGAATTCCCCGAAAACGGTGCCGGAGAGCCGTTACGTTCCGACCTGCAGGAGCAACAGGGACGCTCCCAAACCGAATATCACGTTGGAGGCCCACGCGGCCGCGACGGGAGGAACGTACCCCCCATGCCCGAGCGCTATGAACAGCGTATTGACTATCCAGTAGCTGAACGCCACCACCAGTGAAAGACCCAGCCCTACAGCGACCCCACCTCCTCTCGGACTGACCTTGATGGCAAAGGGCACGCTCAAGGCCCCCATGATCAGACACACCAGCGGAAACGCAATCTTCTCGTGCCAATCGACAAGGTAGCGCGTCGGAACCTGACCTTCCAGCGTGATCTGGTCGATGTACGCTCCAAGCTGGATCAAATTCATCTCTTTGGCGATCACTTCCTGCCGCTCCAAATCCGAAGGGGCCCTCTGAAGCGGGCCCACCATGGAAGGCACGGTTTCAACCACAAACCGCCCGTTTTCCGTACGGACGGTCCGATTCACGCCATAGAAGACCCAGTGGTCTTTCCACCACCTGGCCTTTTCCGCGAAGAGCCGCTCCACGAAGCCATAGCCCTTATCCCATCGCACCATGGAGACGTTCTCGAGAATCTGAGCGCCGGAGCTGAACTTCCCGACGTGGGTGACGGAATCGGGGGACCGCAGCCATATTTCATCGCGCTTGAAAAGCGCTGTGTCTTTTTTTCCGGCTATCTCCTCGTTCTGGATGCGCTCGCTCGTCCGGTTGGACCACGGAATCACCGTCTCATTGAGAAGGAACATGGCCACGCTTCCGAGGACCCCCAACAGAAGCACGGGTCGAGCGATGCTCAGAGCGTCAATCCCATTGGCCTGCATGGCGATAATCTCGGAATGGCGAGCCATCAACAGGAGCGAGAGCATTCCTGCCATCAGGATGCCCAACGGCATGGCAAAAAAGAGGTATCCGGGCAGCTTGACGAGAAAATACTTCGTCATGAGCCAGCCTGACGGATTGTATTGAAAATAGTATTTTATCTTGTCGGTTATCTCCACCAGGAGAAATACGAAGATGAACCCCATCACGCAGAGGGCGAAAACCTTCAGGAATTCTCTGATAATGTATCGATCGATGATTCTCAAGGGGCTCCCGGGATGGGCCAGGATCTCTCCGGCATCGGCGGAAAATGATGTGTTGACGGTCGTGGCAATGATGTCATGTCTCGCAGAGAAACGCAAAGGAAAATGGGTAATATAGTGTCACGCGTTGAGAATTGCGGAAATGCTCAGCGACCGATGTCCCCCTGTTTGTGCGGCGCGGAGACGCAGGAACTGTCTCAAAATTCCTGAACCGGCCGACACCGTGACTCGATTGTCGATAGGGGCGATCCTCGTGATCGCACGATTTCCTCTGATTTCCCCGTTTTCTCTTCGACCGAAGAAGGGCGAACACAAGATTCGCCCCTACTCAGAATGGCATCAACTTTCCCGCGAATTTCAAGGCCCCTTACTATAGTTCACTGCGGAGAGCGCAGAGGACGCAGAGAGTGCAGGAAAAATCCGTTTTCTTTCGATTGGTTACGTGATGAAGTCTCCCGCAACATCCTGGATTCAGGGTTGGTCGCGATGCAATTCCCCTTCTCTGGGGGAAGGACCGCACCTCGCGGAGACTTCAAGAATTCTTGCCTCTGCGCTCTCCACTGCTCCCGGCCATGCGGGACTGGATTCCGGTGCCTGCCCCGGACCTGATCCGGGGTCCGTCGGAATGACGGAGCAAGGAGAAATATTGCCGAGCGTAAGTGAATGGTTACTCAAAACCCTCTATTTCCGTTGACCCGTCGAGCAAGGACCGGTACAACTGATACCGATGCTCTGCCGATCTGAAACAAGATCTGAGCGCGGGGAGGAAATGATGGATCAAACCAAGAACGCGTCGGACAGACCGCCGTGCTCTATTTCGATCTCTCAATCGCTGTCCGGGCCGGAGCCCAGGGGGGAAGAGAACCTGTACGCCAATGCCCTGGCGCAGTTCGAGAAGGCTGTGGCTCACTTGGACATTAAACGGGGGGTCGCCGATACCCTGAGGTACCCGAAACGCGAGCTGTCGGTGTCCTTCCCCGTCCTCATGGACAACTACGACATCAAGATTTTTCGCGGCTATCGCGTCCACCATTCCGTCGTAAGAGGCCCCACCAAGGGGGGAATTCGATACTCCTCGGACGTGACGCTGGACGAAGTCCGCGCCCTCGCCATGTGGATGACGTGGAAATGCGCGCTGATGAATCTTCCGTACGGTGGGGCCAAAGGCGGTGTGATCGTGGACCCCAAGGCTCTCTCGTCCCGGGAATTGGAGCGCCTTACTCGCCGCTATGCGACCGAAATCAGCGTCCTCATGGGCCCTGAAAGCGATATTCCCGCGCCGGACATGGGAACGAATCCCCAGATCATGGCGTGGATCATGGACACGTATTCCATGCACCGGGGGTTTTCTGTCCCTGCGGTGGTGACCGGCAAACCAGTGGAAATCGGAGGCTCTCTCGGCAGAACCGAGGCCACGGGCAGGGGCGTTGTGGTCACTATGATGGAAGCCCTGAAGATGGAAGGGATCGATCCAGCGAACGTGTCGGTGGCGGTCCAAGGCTTCGGAAACGTCGGATCCGTCGCGGCCAGACTCGCGTCCGAGATGGGTCTCAAAGTGCTGGCGGTAAGCTCTTCCAAAGGAGGGGTTTTTCATGGTGAGGGGCTGGACACGGCCGCTCTCATCAAACACGCGGAGGAAGCCGGATCGCCGCTGGATTTCCCCGGCGCGGAGAACATTACCAACGAAGAGCTCCTTACCCTCCCGTGCGACGTGTTGATTGCCGCGGCCACGGAGAGTCAGGTCACCTCGAAGAACGCCGACGCAATCAAAGCTCGGATCATAGCTGAGGGAGCGAACGGACCGGTTACGCCCGAGGCCGACGAAATATTGAATAGTCGGGGCATCTTCGTCATTCCGGACATCCTCTGCAACGCCGGAGGCGTGACCGTGAGCTACCTGGAATGGGTGCAGGATTTGCAATCCTTCTTCTGGCCCGTGGAGGAGATCAATCTCAAGCTTGAGAATCTCATGCTCCGGGCATTCCGCAGTGTGATGGACTGCGCGAGGGCTCACCGCGTGCCCAACCGCGTGGCGGCCCAAATCCTGGCCATTCAGCGCATTGCCGACGCGATCATGATTCGAGGGATCTACCCCTAGCTGTAGCGGAACGCTTTGAAATGAATGGAAAGCCTTAAGCAGAGCCCCGCGGAAGGTTGGAGCGCATCCTATTAATAGCTTACGATTTTTTTGTTTCCCGCGGGAATCGCGAACAAGAGGTTGGGCATGATCGATTTATTGACCAGTGCGGACGCATGGATAGCCTTTCTAACACTGGCCGCATTGGAGCTGGTCCTCGGAATTGACAACATAATCTTCATCTCGATTCTCGTGGACAAGGTTCCTGCGGCGAGGCGTGAATTGGCGCGACGTCTCGGTCTGTTCTTTGCCATGTTCATGCGCATCGGTCTGCTTGTCCTCTTGTCCTGGCTGGTACGTCTCACGGAGCCTTTGTTCACGATATTCTCGCGAGGCTTCTCGGGGAGAGATTTGATTCTCATAAGCGGCGGCCTGTTCCTGCTCTGGAAAAGCACCGGCGAAATCCATCAACTTCTGGAAGGACAGAAAGAAGGCTCTCCGAAAACTCGGGCATCGGGCTTTGCACCCGTCATCATTCAAATTATGCTCGTGGATCTCGTATTCTCTCTCGACTCGATCATTACTGCCGTTGGAATGGTGGAAAGCATTGCCGTGATGATTGCTGCGGTCGTCGCTTCGGTGGGCCTCATGATGGCCTTTGCCACCCCGATAGGGCAGTTCGTCTCCGCGCATCCGACAATCAAGATGCTCGCACTTTCCTTTCTTGTGGTTGTAGGGGTCGTATTGATCGCGGACGGCTTTGGGCATCATGTCCCCAAGGGCTATATCTATTTCGCCATGGCCTTTTCAGTGTCCGTGGAGGCCCTGAATATGCGCCTGCGGAAACGGCTCGACGCGTGAAATCTGAGAAGACCGATGCGTGTCCGATCCATGCCATGATCGCTGAGGAGAACAACCGTGAATTGGACTCCGTTGTATGCTGCCATGGTCGGGGCCGCGGCCGCGGTGATGGGCCTCTTGTTCATCGCGGTGCAAATGAGCGCGGAGAAGCTCCCTGCTGAGGTCCGGCACGGATGGCGGTCCGTTGCTTCCTGCACCTTCTATCTCTACCTCACAGGATTCTTTCTGCCTCTCTGGTTCCTGATTCCGTCATTCGACCCGCACGGTCGGGCGGTAATTACCTTGATCGTGGCATTCGTCGGGGTCACGCGTACCGTTCGAGCCTCGGTTCCCATTTGGCACGGCGTCCTTCGAATCGGAGGCGACCGCTGGCGGCAAATGCTCTGGTATTCCGTTGGGCCGCTGATCCTTTATATGCTCATCGTGCACCAGGCCGCGAAAGCCTATTTCGGAAAGTGGTCCGACTCGACGGAACAAACCGTATCCATTTTGCTTATCGTACTCTTCAGCCTCGCGCTGAAGAACTCGTGGAACCTCTTCGTGGAGGCGGCGTTCGAGGCGCGGGAGGGTGAGCAAGCGGAGCGATGACTCAATCGACGCCAGCGGCGAGGCCGGAAGTCCATAACGAGCTCCGAGGATTCTATTCCAAATCTTGACTACGCCGGAGACTCGGCGTACTCTTTCGACATACTGAACACTGCGGAGATGATAGATGGAGACCATTCTGGAAGCGACATATCGGGGCGGAGTGCTTGTTCTCGACCGAAGTCTGGGTAGCGATGAGGAAGGGAAGAGGTTCAAGCTGATCGTGGTTGAGGAGGTAGAATCAGCCGCGAAGAGGGAGCGATTCTTTCAGTTTGTCAAGGATCACAGCTTCGAGTTGCCGGCGGATTACCGATTCAACCGGAATGAGATCTATGAACGATAGAATTGTCATCGAAGTAAATCTCTGAATTCAACTTTGAGCTTCCAATCCTCAAGCCAGATCGCGCAAGGTCGAAAAAGCGGATTGCTAAAGCAGTGGAGAAACGGAACCACGAATCCGCAATCGCTGACAGAATTCTGATGGGGGCAATCAACCATGACGAGGATGGAAAGACTGGAACAAGAGATCAGGAAACTCACTCCCAGTGAGTTGGCTGCGTTTCGCACGTGGTTCCGCGAGTACGAGGCCGCAGAGTGGGATAGACAGATGGAAGATGACATTATTGCAGGCAAGTTGGATGAGCTCGCAAAAAAGGCATTGGCAGACCACAGCGCAGGAAGATTAAAGGAACTTTGAAGCACTTTGCGTCACCTGACTTTTGGTCATGCTACAACCGACTGCCGAAAGAACATATAAGCTCAAATGATAAGAAAGCCGCTTGCACAGCTCTGAAGGCTCAGCCCGGCGGCACAACGCACGGGTGCGGGTATCCGGAATCCGGGCCCGTATCGCGGGAGGGAGGATCGATCATGGCGTTGGTGGATGGCACAGTCTCACATGGCATAGGGACCATTACCCTTAACAACCCGAAGAAGCACAATGCTCTCAGTAAGGAGGTTATTGACCTTCTCTGCAGCACGCTTGAGGACATGAGACAGCATGAGGTTCGGGTGGTGATCCTGAGGGCCCCCGCGGGGTCGAAAGTTTTCTCCGCGGGGCATGATGTACGCGAGCTTCCGGTCAACGGTCGCGATCCCCTGACCTATAACGACCCGCTCAGAGTGGCAGTCAGGACCATCGAGCATTTTCCCGTGCCCGTGATTGCCATGGTCGAAGGGAGCGTCTGGGGAGGAGCTTGTGAACTGGTGATGAGCTGCGACATCATCCTCTGCGCGGACGATGCCACCTTTGCCATAACTCCTGCGAAGCTCGGGGTCCCGTACAATCTGTCGGGAGTCCAGAATCTCATGATGACCGCGGGGCTGCCGATCTGCAAGGAGATGCTGTTTACCGCTCAGCCGTTTCCGGTAAAACGACTGGTCGATGCCGAAATTGTAAACCATGCCGTGCCCGCGGAAGAACTGGAGAGTCTGGCCCAGAGCATTGCGGAACAGATATGCGGGAACTCTCCCCTTGTCATCAGCCTTCTCAAGGAGGAGCTGAGACTGCTGTCCACGTCACACAACCTCAGCCCCGAGACGTTCGAGAGGGTCCAGAGCATGCGTCGCCAGGTTTACGATAGCCATGACTACCAGGAAGGCATTCAATCGTTCTTTGAACGGCGACCGGCGGTTTTTTGCGGGAAATGAATGAAAACCCTTGCAGATTGGTAAAGTCCGGTCCGAAAAATTCAGTAAAGAGGGAGGGGAACATGAAGGATGAAGACAAGAAGATGAGTCGGCGCCGCTTCGTGAAAACTTCCTCCGCAGCAGCCGCGGCGGGCCTCTTACTGGGATCGGACGCGATTGCAGCCGCGGCCAAGGGCGATCTCATTGCGGATGCGGTCTATTTCAACGGAAAGTTCGCCACACTCGACCCCGCGGGCTCCACGGTCGCTGCGGTGGCCGTCAAGGACGGCAAGATCCTGAAAGTGGGCAGCTCGGACGAGATGAAGAAGCTCGCGGGGGCCTCGACCCGGCTGGTCGATCTCGGCGGCAAAACGGTCGTGCCCGGATTGATTGACGCTCACTGCCATCCCATGGAAACCATCATGATGAAGGATGGCTGGGTTGACGCCCGCTACCCCGCATGCCCGTCAGTGAAGCAGGCCCTCGCCAACATCGCAGCCTGGATCAAGCATACGCCGAAGGGGAAGTGGGTCTTTGTCGCGTGTGTGTCGGCAAGCGAGAACAAGTTCGTCGAGAAACGCCTCCCGACGAAAGCGGAGCTCGACGGCGTGGGACCGGATAACCCGGTAATTCTTGCAGACGGAACCCACCTGGCGGTGGCGAACTCGATGGCCTTGAAGATGCTCGGTGTCACCAAGGGTGTCAGCACGCTAAAGGGTGGCGGCCGAGCGATCCTCGACAAGGACGGCGAGCCGACCGGCACCCTGACCGATGGCATGGGCGCAATCCCCACCACGCCGACCCTCAATGACCTGGAACGATATTATGGCGCCGGAATCCAGGATTTCTGGAAGGAGTACGGCTTCACGTCGCTTCTGGCCATTACTCCCGCAGCGGCCCTGCCTGTACTGCAGGCGGTCTCGCTGAAAAAGAAGCCGGATATCCGCTATACCGTATCGGTTTGGACCGACCCCAACGCCGAGAGCATGCCTGAGAACCTCGACAAATTCAAGATGCCGGCAGGAGCTGATCCCGCCTTCTACCGGTTCGGCGCGATAAAGGACTGGGCGGACGGCGAGAACGACTGCCGCACAGGGCTGATGTACGAGCGCTACATGGGCCATTTCGATACGGACCCACCGGGAGACAAGGGAACTCTGGTGACTCCCCTGCCCACCATGGAGCGTTTTGCCGGCATCGCCAACAAAAACGGAGTCACGTGTATGTTCCACTGCTCCGGGGACAAGGCCATGGATATGGGCCTTGATTGTTATGAGCATGAAATCAAGACGAGATCCCGGAAATCCATCATGCGCATCGAGCACTTCGGGATGTTCCAGATGAGCGACAAGCAGCTCAAACGCGCCGGTGAGATGAAGAAGCAGGGACTCTTCGTATGTGTGCAACCCACGTGGCTCCTCGAACTGGTGAAGGCAGACTATGAAAATATGGGCGCTTTCCGTGCCAAGACCGGCTTCAAGTTCCGCTCGATGGTTGACGCGGGCCTCGAGCCGGCCGCAGGCACCGACATGACAGGGATCTACATGGCGAATATCAACCCGTTCAGCGCAATCTACGCATGCGTGACCCGCACCTCCGATCGGGGCGTCTTTGAGCCCAAGGAGGCTGTCACGGTCACGGAAGCCCTCAAAATGTGGACCGTCTGGGCCGCGAAATCCATGGGGGAAGAGGATGTGAAGGGCTCCATCGAGCCAGGCAAGTATGCGGACATGACCGTGCTTTCCGATGATATCTTCACCATGCCCAAGGAGGGCCTCAAGGACGTGAAGACCCTCAAGACCATCGTAGGGGGAACCGCCGTGTACGAGGCGAAATAGCGCACGGCCATCAAGCTGGGCACGGGCACAGGAAAATTTGCCATTCCCGTGGATTTATCGGCCCGGAACCGAAAGATTATCGGCTTAGCGGCAAGGGTCAAGAAAACCGTTGACCGTCGGGATGATTGTGGGTTAGGCTCCGAAATCCATATAACCCTGCATCAGAAACAACTCGTTGTTCATTGAGCCACTGGAAGTGCTTTGGAATCCAATCGGAGGGACGCCGTGCGGGGACCGACCGAAGTCACCGGGCCGGACATTGCGAAAGCGACATCCGCTTCGCTTGTGGACTAACTTTAACATCGAGCTGAAATTGAGCATCAGGATTCCATTGTGAGAATCATCATCACCCCGGTCATTCCATCACCTTTTTCGAACAAAGAGTGATGGCAAAGGAGGGCTCACCACATGGCCAGTCGCACAGCAGGGATTGCGGCAATCGTGGCGGTCACCATGTTGGCCGCCTGTGTTACCACGTCGTACGCGTGTATGTCGTTTCGGGTTACCGCGAAAGATGGAAACATCATGATCGGGCGAACCATGGAATTCGGGGTTGAAAGCCATTGGACCATCTCGCTGGCTCCCCGCAACATGCAGTTCACGAGTCCCGCTCCTGGCGGCAAGAAGGGCCACACATGGAAAAATAAGTACGGCTACCTTGGGGTGATCGGCTGGGGCATGGAAAACATGGTCGCGGACGGTATGAACGAGGCGGGCCTCTCGTTCGGCGGCCTCTGGTACGAGCCTGACACGAAGTATCAAGAAGTCGGCCCGGGTGAAGAACAGCGAGCGCTGGCACAAATCATGTGCGGCTCTTGGATTCTCGGCAATTTTGCCACGGTTGACGAAGTGAAGAAGGCCGTTGCCGACGTCAAAATTTTCGGCCTCGTGGTCCCTGCTCTGGGCATTGCGCCGACCGCACACTGCATCATTTACGATGCGGGCGGAAACTGCGTGGTCATGGAGTTCGAAGACGGCGTCGTCAAGATGTACGACAATCCTCTGGGCATTCTGACAAATTCCCCGAATTTCCCTTGGCATGTCAACAACTTGCGGCAGTATATCGGGATGAGTAACGAGGACGTCAAGCCCAGGGACATGTCGGGCGTGAAATTGATCCCCACCGGCCACGGTGCGGGCATGATCGGATTGCCCGGAGACCTGACGCCGCCCAGCCGTTTTGTTCGCGTGGGAGTCACCACCCATTTCGCGGACCAGCCTGATACCGTCGAGCAAGCGCTCAATGTCTGCCAGCACATTGTCAACGGATTTTGCATCGTGAGCGGCGTGATCGTAGAGCGATCCGAGCAAGGGAAGGTGATAGGGAAAGAGACGACTCAGTTTGTTTCATATAGAGATCTCAAGAACAGGATCTTCTACTTTCAAACGTATGAGAACCCCGATCTGCGAAAGGTCGATCTGCGAAAGGTCGATTTCACCGGCGACAAGGTGAAGCTCATTCAAATGAATGCCGACACACAGGCAATCAAGGATGTGACGGGCACGGCGAAGTAGCAGGATCGTGGCCGCGGCATAATACCAATGCGCGTTCAAAAGAGTAATATGGCTCTTCGCTGTTTCGTGTGGGTAATGCCGGGGGACTCTGTCCCCCAAGCCCCCTGGAGTTTATCGCTTTAGGGCCGCTGGATGACTGATCCTCCGGGGATGGGGGAGAAGGGCAGGACGTTTTTTGGCCCCGCCCATCCATCGGCCCCCGCCACGGCGCTCGGGGCGCTCTCCAGCGTCACCCTATCCTCCGGGCGGGTGTCCCCATCATAGCAAATGTTACCCACATACAATAGCGAGGAACCTCAAAGAAAGGTTAGAAACCATGCAAAAATACGTGTGTGACGTGTGCGGTTATGTGTACGATCCGGCCGAAGGCGACCCTGACAACGGAATCGCGGCAGGCACCGCTTTCGAGGCCCTGCCGGACGATTGGGTCTGCCCACTCTGCGGCATGGGCAAGGATGCCTTTTCTCCTGAATGACCGTGGGGTCGGCGATGCGCGGTAACGGAAAGAGTCGGTTCTTATTCCCGTCGCCCTCGAAGAGCGCCGCGGGTGACCGATTTCCCGTTGCTAAACAATCCCGAAATCGCCTATGATAAAGCATGCACACTCGCGGCAGGATGGAACGTGCTCGAAGCACCATTGGTATTGGCGGAATCAGCGGCTGGGAGTAAGCGGAATTTCAGTGTCTTTTCTCGGAACGCTTCCTGAAGCGCCGCGATCCCCTCCGACGCGGCGGGCTATTGCAAAGGAACATCCGTGAGCAAAGTCGTCGTTACCGGTGCAGGCATGATCTCCTGTCTGGGTGCGGGGGTGAAGGCTAATTGGGAGGCGGTGGTCGCCGGCCGTTCAGGCATCGGCCCCATCACCCTGTTCGACCCATACTTGCTCGCTACGCGCATCGGGGGCCAGGCGCCACCCGACTTCGACCACCAGGGTCGCATTCCCGTTCGGGAGCTCCGAAAGATGGAGCGCTTCCAGCAGTTTGCTTTGGTGGCGGCCGCGGAAGCCATCGAACAGGCCGGCTTGACCCTCCCGCTCGCGGACCCGTTCAGGTGCGGAGCGATTATTGGATCGTGGATGGGCGGGATCAACACCGTAGAGCTCGGAGTTCACATCTTTCGGAAAAAGGGGCCCAAGGGGGCCCATCCCCTGTTCATCCCCAAGTCCATCGGTAATTCCGGCCCCGGAATCGTCGCGATGAAGCTGGGGTTCCGCGGGCCGAACTTTGCTCCCAGCAACGCCTGCGCCTCTGGGGCGTGCGCCATCGGCCAAGCCTATCGCATCATCAGAGCAGGCCGGGCCGATGTGATGCTGGCAGGCGGAGTCGAGGCATGCTTGACCGAATGGACCATCTCGTCGCTGAATGCCCTGCGGGTGCTCTCCCGGAGAAACGAAGAACCGAAGAAGGCTTCCCGTCCCTTCGACCGTGACCATGATGGAATGGTGATCTCCGAAGGAGCCGGCGTGCTCGTCCTGGAATCCGAAGATCACGCCCGCGGCCGTGGAGCGTTCATCCTGGCGGAAGTCGCAGGTTACGGCATGACCCACGACGCACACAATGCCCGTGCGCCGGACCCGGACGGGTACGCGGCCTCCTGGAGCATGCGCCTGGCCCTCGAGGAGGCGGGTCTCCGACCGGAAGACATCGGATACATTAACGCCCATGGATCGTCAATTCCCCGGTACGACCGGATGGAGACGGCATCGATCAAGCAATTGTTCGGCAACGCAGCACGGGAAACCGCGATAAGTTCCACCAAATCCACGACCGGTAACGCGGCCGGCGCATCGGGGGGCATCGAAGCGATCTTCGCGATTTTGACCCTTCAAACCGGAGTCGTCCCACCCACCATAAATTTGGAAAATTCGGACTCGGAATGCGATCTGGATTACACTCCCTTACGTGCAGGACGCCGCGACTGCGAATACGCCCTTTCCAACTCCTTCGCCCTGGGAGGCCACAACATCTGTCTGGTGTTCGGGAAGCCCTGACGTTCGGGCCTCCCATGAACGACACCGAGGTCCTTCTTTTCCGGAGCCGCTGCCGTTTCCGGACAGCTTCAAATTGACTTTCCAAGCCGCCATCGACATAATACGAAACGAGGCACGAGACTGATGCCAAGCCGCGTCCGGACCGGCAACATCGCTGACCGCTGTCTCGGGCAGGTCTCCGGAGCGCAGTCAAGCTGCGCCGTCCGAAGCGCAGGAGACCTACCCGAAACGGCTCGACAAGGTTCCGTTATGAATACTTCCGTTCAGGACGCATCACTATGACGCGTTGGATACCCCGTATGCCTGGAGAATTGTTCATGAACCCGTACAAGGTGGTGGGCCTCTCGGTTCTGTTCTTTGTCGTGGTCTGTACGAGCGACGCGGTTTTTGAATCGTTCGTCTTTCACGAGAAGAATTTCTGGAGCTCCCTCGTATGGGACGTTTCCGGCCATGCCATCTATCTCCGATCTCTCGTGACGGTTGGTTTCCTCGTATTCGGCCTCATCGTGTCCAGGGCTTTTCAGAGGCAACGGTCAGTGGAACAGGCATTGGAAGAGCGGACAGCCACGCTGTCGGAATCCAATCGACTCCTGGAACAGGAAATCATTGAACGCAAGCAGCTTGAAACGGAGCGCAAGAAGGCGCAGGAGGAGACCAAACGTACGAGCGCGCTCCTCAACTCGATCGTCCAGAACCTCCCCACCCCGGTTTTTCTCAAGGACGCGGACGGGCTACGATACGTTTTCTGGAATCGGGCAAGCGAAAGACTTTACGGCTACTCCGGTGAAGAGGTGATCGGCAAGACTGCCCACGATTTCTTTCCGGAGGAGCAGGCGATTCGGTTTATGGAGCAGGACCGCGAGACTCTGAAAAGCGGAACTCTCCTGTGCGTGCCTGAACAGATTGTTGATACGAGAGACAAGGGCAGGCGGATCATGCATACGAGGAAGCTTCCGATCGTGTACGAGAATGGACGACCCCGGTACCTTCTGGGCATCTCGGAAGATATCACGGAGCGCACGGAGGCCGAGAACGCCCTTGTGAGAGCACGGGAGGCAGCCGAACAGGCCAGTCGCGCCAAGAGCGAGTTTCTCGCCAATATGAGCCACGAAATCCGCACACCGATCAACGGGATTATGGGCATGACCGAGTTGGCCTTGAACACCGAGCTCACCCCGGAGCAGTACGAATATCTCGATGCGGTGAGGATCTCGGCTGATTCCCTTCTCAAGCTGATTAATGATATTTTGGACTTCTCGAAAATAGAAGCGGGCAAGCTCGAATTGGTCGAGATGGAATTCCGGCTGCGCGACGCCATTGCCGACGTCATGACCGTGCTGGCAGTGCAGGCCCACAAGAAGGGACTCGAGCTGCTCTATCACATTCCGCCCGACGTGCCGGACGCTCTGGTGGGTGATCCGGGCCGGCTCCGTCAAATCCTGATCAATCTGGTGGGCAATGCCATCAAATTCACTGACAGAGGCGAAGTGGTCGTCAAGGTTGAGCTCGCATCAGAGGCGCCCGATGAGTATCGGCTCCACTTCTCGGTAAGCGACACAGGCATCGGCATTCCTGCGGAGAAGCAGGAGTCGATCTTTCATGCTTTCGAACAGGCGGACAGCTCCACATCGAGGAAATACGGCGGCACCGGCCTGGGACTGGCGATCTCTTCCCGGTTCGCAGAGATGATGGCGGGAAACATCCGGGTCGAAAGCGAGGTAGGCAAGGGTAGTACCTTCCACGTCGTGGTCCGGCTCAGCCCCCAGAGGAGAGGAGACCAATCGCCGGTAACGCTGGAGATGGCCGACCTCAGAGGTTTGCCCGTCCTCGTGGTCGACGACAATGCCACGAACCGGAAGATCCTGGAGGAAACGCTCATCCACTGGGGCATGAAGCCGACGTTGGCAGACGGCGGCCAGGCTGCTCTCGCTGCCATGAAACGAGCCCACGCGGACGGAATACATTTCCCGCTCGTGCTCACTGACTGCATGATGCCGGAGATGGACGGATTTGAATTGGTCGGCCGAATCAACGAGGAAGATGGCCTGCCAACGTCCGTCATCATCATGCTCACGTCCGCGGGTGAGCGCGGGGACGCGTCTCGCTGCGTGAAGCTCGGTGTCTCCGCCTATCTTCTGAAGCCGGTCAAACAGTCCGAGCTGCTCTTCACGATTTCAAGGGTATTGCACGACCCGGCGGCTCGAGAGAGAGGCTCCGCCCTGATCACGAGGCATTCCATTCGTGAGAGCCAGCGGCGTCTGTGCATACTCGTCGTGGAGGACAATGCCGTCAACCAGAAGCTGGCACAGAAAATGCTCGAACGAATGGGTCATACGGTGTCGGTTGCGGGAAGCGGAGCCGAGGCGCTGGAGGCAGTGGAAGGGACACCCTTTGATCTGGTGTTGATGGATGTGCAGATGCCCGGCATGGACGGCCTCGAAGCAACGAGACGTATTCGAGAACAGGAAAAGAACCGGGGAACGCGACTGCCAATCCTGGCCATGACCGCCTACGCCATGAAGGAAGACAAGGACAGGTGCCTTGAAGCAGGCATGGACGCCTACCTTTCCAAACCCATAACCGCCCGGGAGCTCTACGACGGCATCGAAAGCGTCGTACGGAAGCGCAGGACCAAAGAAAGCGAACCTCCGGATCGTACTCCCCCCATAGGGGTCGTGGACAACGCGGGGCTTATGGATCGCGTCGGCGGGGATCAGGCGCTGCTCATAGAAATCGTGGACCTCTTCCTCGGCGACGTCCCAAGGCTCCTCGAGGATATCAGACTGGCCCTGCGGGACGGTGACCCGAAACGTGTGGAAAGAACAGCCCATACTCTGAAAGGCTCGGTCGGCAACTTTGGCGCTCGATCCGCAGTCCAGGCCGCGCAGAGGCTCGAAGCCATGGCCAGGGATCGAGATCTGAACGAAGCGCCTCAAGCGGTGATCCTTTTGGAAAGCGAGATCAATCGGGTGACAACGGAGCTCGAAGGCTTGAAACGGCAGCTTGCGGATTGACGGTTGCATCGTGCCGCACGGGCCGGATGGAAGGTACGGCGATTGCCGTCCCGGAGGAAATTCAAGAACATTATGGCTCGTATTCTGATTATAGACGATGAAAACGAGATTCGAGGCTTGTATCGCCGGATTTTGGAATCAGCCGGCCACGAAGTCACGGAAGCAGGCGACGGCGACGAGGGGATACGATTGTACCGTGAAATGCGACACGACCTTGTCATTACCGACATCATCATGCCCGAAAAGGAAGGCATCGAGACCATCATGGATCTGTGCCGCGACTTTCCCGATACCAAGATCATTGCAATCTCCGGGGGTGGGCAAGCCATGCCCGGATCGACCTGTCTGAATCTCGCAAAACGCCTCGGAGCAGCTTCCACCCTGGCAAAGCCCTTCAGTAAACAGGAACTGCTGGAGGCAGTCGAGGCGGTTCTGTTCCCCTGAAAGGTCTCGAAGTTCCGGAAGTCCCCAAGGATGATATCGTGAAGATCGGTCCTTACGTCCGACGCAGCGTGGTCCTTCGTCAGCCCGCAGGACCGGCCGTTGGCTGGGCCCTCAGTGTTATGCCAATGCGCGGTCAAAGAAGTGACAATGGATGAAGCCGGTCCTGGCGGGTCTTCGAAGCCGAGGCAGGCTTCGCCGTCCGGCGGAATAGGGAAGCCGTCCGCCCCGGTGCTGCTCCTCATGGCTCGCCGGCTCTTACCTTGGGTGCGGTCATGAGTCTCAGTATGCTCCTCTCCCCTGAATCACCACAACAACGGTCTTCAGAAGAATTTTCAGGTCCAGCGTCAGAGAGTGGTTTCGTACGTAGTAATTGTCATAATCGGAATTCAGATGGAGTGGAATGTCGCTGCGCCCCATGACCTGCCACCATCCGGTCATGCCCGGCGGAACCGCGAATCGTTGCCACTGGCACGAGTCATAGTTCTTCGTTATGAAAGGTTGTTCGGGCCGCGGCCCAACCAGTGACATCTCTCCTCGGATCACGTTGAGGAGTTGCGGCAACTCGTCGAGCGACCACCGGCGGAGGAATCCCCCAATACGGGTTACCCGAGGATCGTCTCTGGACTTGTAGATCGGTCGTCCCTGATCGTCTCGAGTTGTTAAACAAGCCTGAAGCTGTTCACCGCCCGTCACCATCGAACGAAATTTCAGCATTTTGAAAGGCTTCCCGTTTTCGCCGATTCGATCCGTGCTGAAGAGTCCTGCCCCGGGAGAGTCGAGCTTCACAGCAATCCAGATGATGACCATCGCCGGCCAGACCAGCGCAAGCCCCACCGTTGCGGCAACGAGATCGAACGACCGTTTGACCGTCCGGCGGTACCCTTGAATGACCGGTTCCCGCAACCCGATGAGCGGGACGTTCGCAAAAGTCTCCACCTCTGCGCGAATCAGAGCCAACTTGAAAACATCGGGTACGAGATAGACCCGCACCGGCAGCGAGCACAGGTCAAGGGTCAACTTGTGGGCTTCCATGAACCTGAAATCGGGCAGGGCAATCAAAACCAGGTCGATAGCATGCTCGTAAACCAGTCTGCCCAGGTCGCCCGTCCCACCCAGAACCATTGCCGGCAGAGGGGCTACTGCATTTGGGGCGTCATCCACAAACCCAACCAGATGATATGCCGATCCGTGGTCGGCTTGGAGGGCCGTGGCGAGGCTCATGCCGCCTCCCGTAGCCCCCACGATGAGCACTCTCAAGCGCTGAATTCCGCTCTTTCCGCTTCGCAGATGAAGCGTCAGAATCAGCCGTATCAGCAGCAGCGCGAAATAATTCGTTACGGCAAAATAGAGTACCAGCATCCGCGACACTTCGCGAAAAGAGAAATAAAGAAAACCGGCGAAGATGAGCACCGCCAGGAGATAGGAGGGTGTCAATCGTTTCACGTGCCGCCCGAAAAGGGGATCACGCGGAGATCGTACACGCCTGTCAGAAAAAAGAGCGCCTGACAGACTCCGAGAGTGACAAGATACGCGGGATTGAACTGAAATACCTCACCGGGCAGTATCTCTCTGCCGGGGAGGTAAGGACGGAGCTTCACCATTGACGCGAAGACAACGACAGTCATGAGTACGTCGGCCAGAATGAGGAATGTCTGATAGTGCTTGTATTGCTTGTACACAATTCACCCGCAAACCGGCAGGAATATGACACCTGGATAGGGCTCCCCGGGATCGAAACGGTGATAGTCAGCCAAGCGCCAGGTGACTCTGTGTCCGGTGACCACAGAGACGCGATGTTTCCCGCTTCTGTACAGGGATTCATCGCGAATTCAGTTAATTGTTTTGTAATGTAGCAGGAATTCCGTCGCTGTGCAAGCCATCAGGGGGCGGTGCATCGCCCCGTGGATAAGAATCTCGGTTGTCACAGGATCCGGGTCATGAGTCCCCCATCAGCCCATCGACAGAAGTCGGTGACTGGAAGATCGTCATATTACCGGAAGTCCGCGCAACACAGGAGCGGGACTCCTGCGCTTTCTTTGACACAGAAGACGGCCCGTCGGCCGAAAGGACTGAGCAGACGGGCAGCCATCGGCACAAATCCGGCCAGGCCCAGCTTTGACAACAGGCGGTAAATCGCTCCGCTCGTCCCGGTGTTGTGCTTCCAAACGTGTCTCTCCACGAATTCGACTCTCTCGAAGCACCCCCCGGCAACCTGCAAAAGCTGTTTTTTGGTCAAGTACCGGGTTTCGCTGTGGAGATACTCGTAGTTTTTCCGAGCGACTTCTCTTGCGGGCATCCCTTGCTGTGAACTGTCCCTGAGGCCCGCAAGCGCCCACAAATAGAGATAACCGTATCCTTGAATAAGCGCGGCGAACGGAACGCCGATATGCGGCTCAAGGATGCGGTATCGGGCGGGAAAGTAGTGCAGACTCTTTCCTCCGGGCTTGAGAACCCTCCGTATCTCGCAGAGGGCCTGGGCATGGTTCTGAACATGCTCCATAACTTCCCAGGAAAAGACGAAATCAAAAAAATTGTCGTCGAAGGGGATGCGGTAGCGATGCTTATCGATTATTGCAAAAGGTCTCTCGCCGCCACGGCACAGGCATTCCCGGCGAATACGCCTTTTCACGCTCACTTCGGGACGAACGATGTCCGTCCCGAAGGCATGGTAACCGAGTTTTCGCAGGGCGTACACCATCTTGCCTTCGCCACAGCCGAAATCAAGGACCGCGTCGTCAGGGCTGAAAGGGCACCCCATCTCCTCGAACACCTTTAGCAGCAGTCGAAGATTGACAAAGGCCTGATAGTACTCGGTATCTATGGGTCGATTCAGCACCTCGTCCATGTTCCTGCCCTCACGGAAAACGGTGAGAAGCATTTCCCTTTGCGACAGGCTCCTATTTCTCACCGAAATCCACCTGCCAAATAGGTATCCGTTCGTCGTTTCGCCGCAGGATCTTGGAAAAGACGACCCCGCAGTGGATACACGCTTCAGGGGAAGTAGAGTCTTTGGGACGAAAGCAGCGGGGACAGGGTTCATGAACGACCGCCTGGGGCGCTCCTGCCTGCCTCGTGAACCTCTGGAGCCGGCCGACGCCGCCTCCGGGTTTCAACGAAGGCGAACCCGAGGAGCCGGCAGGAGAACCTCCGCCGGGTCGATAGCACTGAAGAGATTCGAACATTCTCCTCGTCTCTTCGGACAGACCCTCCACGAGGTTGATCCTTGTGGAGTCTTCCCCGCGATGTGCGGTCGGCTCATCGAGCGCAGGCGATTTTCGTTCACGACAATGGTACTCGTATTCCGTGAGCAGCCCCTTTTCGATCAGTGCCCGATAGACCTTTTTGAGCTGCTTGGGTGTCAGCGAATAGCCCTTCATGAGAACGTCGTCGTCGGGGGTGTCTTGGAAGGACCGAAGGAATTGTCGTGCTACGATGCATTTCTTCCCCGCGGCGCCTCTCGCATCCGAGGCGCTCACCTTGGGACGAGGTGAAGATTTGTCTCTCGCAGGGGTTTCCTGTGCCCCCAGCGAGTTCTGCCGGGCGACGAGCGGGGTCTTGTTGACCATATCACCGCCCGTGCCGTCCTCGACGTTGTTCTTGCCCGGCTTGGTTGTGATGTGAATTGTGCTCATGGGAAGCTCCATGCGCTCCGGCCAATGACTGAAGACCGGTCTGCTCAGAGGGCCGGGACGATTGTCCGGGAGTGAGCCCGGATTTCTCGGCCGATCTTGACAACGGCCGGTTGCAGGTTGCGTGCCAATTTCCTAGTAAATTTGTCAATAACAAGAACGCGGCCACCGGTGTCGATTTTACAGGCCAAGCGCGGCGCCCTTCACGAGGAATTCCTGGTCAAGGGTCTATGGAGCCCGCCCCATGGTTCTGGGGTTCGAATCCATCGCCGGAAGAGCTATACTTCCGGTGAACGGTCATTGAGCGCCTTTAACGTTGCCTCGGGAACCTCGTCTAACGCTGGAGACGCATTGAAGAAGAGACGACTCAATGGGCGAATCGCCGGGCGTGCTCTTCGTGAAATTGGCGTTCGGAGTGGGCCCAAGACTCCGCGCGATCGGGTATCATGGTGTGAGGACGAAGAAATGGCCCTGATCGAAATGGAAAACCTGGGAAAAGTGTACAGAACGGGCTCCATAGAAGTGCCCGCACTGGAAGGCATACACTTGACCGTCGAGCCGGGTGAGTTCCTGTCGATCATGGGCCCGTCAGGATCGGGAAAATCCACGCTGATGAACATTTTAGGCTGTTTGGACGCGCCCACCTCGGGAACGTATTACCTGGCAGGCGAGGACGTCTCGGCCTTGGATCGGAATCAGCGGGCCGACGTAAGGAATCGAAGAGTGGGCTTCGTTTTCCAGGGATTCAACCTGCTGCCGAGAATCAATGCGCTGCAAAACGTGGAGCTTCCGCTCATCTATGGGCACGTGGCGAGGACGTTGCGGCGCCAGACAGCGTTGGAAGCCCTGGCGCTCGTGGGGCTCGCGGACCGCGCCTCTCACCTTCCGACACAACTGTCCGGAGGCCAGCAGCAGCGGGTGGCGATTGCTCGGGCGCTCGTCAATGGTCCTGAAATCATTCTGGCCGACGAGCCCACGGGAAACCTCGATACACGCACCGGCGCGGAGATCATGATGGTTTTTCGCAAATTGAACCAGGCTCGAAGAATCACGTTCGTGCTCGTTACTCATGATCCCGAAGTCGGGGACGTGACCGACCGGAAAATCCTCATCCGGGACGGCAGGATCGAAGCCGACGTACACAACGGTGGAGGCGGACGGTGAAGAAGATAATCATCCTCGCAATTGTTGTCGCGATGGCCTCTGGACTTTACTACGTCTTCGGCCGCTCCTCCGAGAAGACCCCGGGGACGACCTACCTGACGGTGCCGGTGGAAAAGGGAACCCTCAAGGCGGAGATCAACTCGACCGGAACCATCAAGCCACGGGTTGAAGTTCAGGTGGGCAGTCAGGTCTCGGGAACCATCAAGAGGCTCTACGCGGACTTTGAATCCGTCGTGAGAGAAGGGCAGCTCATAGCACTCATCGACCCAGATACGTACAAGGCCAAGGTGGCTCAAGCCAGAGCGAACCTGCAAGCGGCAAAGGCCAGACTTGCAAAGTCGGAGGTTACCCTCGTCGACCAGATTCGGACACTCGGACGAAAACAGGAGCTGATAAAGACGCATGCCGTAAGCCAGCAGGAGTTGGACACGGCTCAAACCAACGCGGATGGCGCACGGGTTCAAGTGGAAGCGGACAAGGCGACGGTCGCCCAGATGGAGGCAAATCTTGAGGAAGCCGAGCTCAACCTGAAGTACACCAAGATCGTGGCCCCGGTGAACGGCATCGTGACGGCAAGAAATATGGATGCAGGACAGACGGTAACCGCCAGTTTCCAAACGCCGGTGCTCTTCAGGATCGCCGAAGACCTTACCCTCATGCAGGTTTATACAAGCGTGGACGAGGCCGACATTGGTCGAGTCCGGGTCGGGCAGAAAGCGTTCTTCACCGTTCCCGCTTTCCCGGACGAGGAATTTGTCGCGTCGGTCACTCAGATCCGAAACGATCCGCAGATTCAACAGAACGTGGTTACCTACAACGTGATCCTCGATGTAAACAACGACGGCCTGAAACTGCGTCCCGGCATGACGACGACCGTCCGTATTCTCCTGACCGAAGTCCATGACGCACTCCTGGTTCCGGATCAGGCGCTGCGGTTCTCTCCCCGGGATGCGACGAAGCTCATTGCCGATCTGCCCCCCTTGAAGACCGGACAGCGACGCTTGTGGAAGATCGAGCCGGATAATCGCCTTCGACCCATAAGCGCGGCAATCGGGGTCATTGGACCGGAACGAACGCAAATCCTTTCCGACGAGTTAAAGCCCGGTGACCGTGTGGTCGTTGAGGCCGTTTCCCCGAAGAAGGGAACTCAGTCCGGCCCGAGCGTCCGTTTCCGGTTCTAGGGTGGACCACTTTCTCGGTGACAGACTATGATCAGCCCATTGGACGGTGTCAGAATTGCTGTGGATGCCTTGAAGGTGAACGTCATGCGCTCCCTGCTCACCATGCTGGGTATTGTAATCGGCGTGGGAGCGGTTATCGTCATGGTCGCGGTCGGAGCAGGGGCACGAGAGATGATCGGTGAGCAGATCCGGTCTATCGGCAGTAACCTGATTCTGGTCGTTCCCGGTGCATCGCTCCAGAGCGGAATGCGTCTCGGCGCGGGATCGGTTCACACCCTCAAAGGCTCGGACGCGGAAGCTATTGCGAAGGAATGCTCCGCGGTGAAACTGGCCGCGCCGACCTGGAGCAATGTGAGCCAAGTGGTCTACGGCAACCGAAACTGGAGAACCCGCGTTACGGGGACCACGGACGAAAGTTTCTTGATTCGGGAGTGGTCCCTTCGTTCCGGTCGTATGTTTACCCACGAAGAGGAGAAACGTGCGGCCAAAGTGGCCGTGGTCGGCCAAACCGTGATTGAAAATCTCATGGGAGACACCTACGCACTCGGCAAGGTGGTGCGCATCCAGAGCGTGCCCTTCACCATTATCGGCATCCTCGAGCGCAAAGGTCAATCCCCGCGTGGGGACGACCAGGACGATGCCGTCTTTGTCCCTGTGAGGACTGCTCAGTACCGGCTCTTCGGCACGCCGTTCCCCGATGAAATTCAAGCAATCCTCGTCCAGGCAAAGGACCTGTCCCGGATCGACGAGGCTCAGAAACAGATAACCGAGCTGTTGTCCAGACGTCATAAAATAGGCCGAAACCAGGAAAAGGATTTTACGGTTCGGAATTTGACGGAAGTGCTGGCCACCGCGCAAAAGAGCCTGAACATCATGACTACGCTCCTGGGAGCCATTGCTGCCATTTCGCTGCTCGTGGGAGGAATTGGTATCATGAACATCATGCTGGTCTCGGTGACGGAACGGACGCGGGAGATCGGCATTCGCATGGCCGTGGGAGCTCGATCAGCGGACATTCTCTCCCAGTTCCTTATCGAAGCGGTGATGCTTACCGTATTCGGAGGGTTGGCCGGCACCGTGCTCGGCGTGGGAGGAGCTTACGTGTTTGCGCGGACGAGCGGCTGGCCCGCGGCGATCGATCCGGTGACCGTGGCTGTGGCAATTCTCTTTTCCGCGGCCGTGGGGATGTTTTTCGGTTTCTATCCCGCGTTCAAGGCTTCGCGGCTCCAGCCCATCGAGGCGCTGCGGCACGAATGATCTACGTGACGTGCCTTGAAGTTCGGAAAAGTGTCGCTTACCAAGATAGCAGCCAAATACAGGGACTCACCGCAGAGACCGCGGAGACAGGAATCGACTAATTCCCCAGAGTGTGATCCGCAGATTTCGCAGATGGCCGCAGATTCACACGAAAAACGCGGAAATTTGAAGCGATGATTTCCTCTGCGACCTCCGCGTCTCCGTGGTGAACTGTTTCTTGGAACAGATCCTCCAATTTTCAGGGAGGCGCTACAACCGTGGAGACGCTGCGTTGACAGGCCCCCCACCATGTGTCGGATGCGGATTCTGTTGCACGAACGTGATCTGTAGGACCGGCGCCATGATCTACGGCCAGTACAAGAGCCCCTGCCCTGCCCTTGTGTGGAATGGGAGTCGCTCCATGTGCCGGTTATACCTGACCGATCCCGACCGTTACGGACATTTCCTGGACATCGGGGGAGGCTGCTGTTTTCCCCTGAACCCCTGGCGAACGGACTCCTCAAAGCGAACGTGATCGTCGGTCTTTGCTCAGGCAGCCTGTCTCAAAACCCCGCTCCGGATCCCAATCGTGCTACGAAAACCTCCCAACCTGACTTTGGGTGGCCCGGACGTTATATGTCCGGGTCGCGCAGCGACCGGAGGTCCGGATTTCCTTTGCCTTCGGCACCTGGACGGCAACGTCGAGGCCACAGCGGGTTTCCTACCGGAGAATGACAGGCAAGATGAAACTGTCTCAGAATGCCTGAACCTGCCAACACCGTGGAGCGATTAGTCGTAGAAGCGGGGTTTATCCCCAATGCCGGTGACTTAAGATACACGCACCCGACAAAGCGACTGGCGCCGTCGTTCCCGCGAAAGCGGGAACCCAGTCCTTTCAGGAGCTTCTGGGCCCCCGCTTTCGCGGGGGCGACGCAGCGGGGTGATTGGTTCTTCCTAAAGTCAACACCATTGGGGTTTATCCCCGCTACTGGAGCATTTGAGAACCGTTGGCTGAAGATGTAATTTCGGGACAGTCCCTAAGCGGCGCCGACCGACGCTCACCCGCCCCGCTCCAGGGCAAGAGCTTCATCAACCGCCTGGAGCATCTGTCTCATGTCATAGGGCTTGGCCACCCACCCAGCGGTGCACGACGCAAACTCTTCTTTGGCCGCTTCATCCGGCGAGAATCCCGTTGCAACGAGCACCTTCACTGCAGGGTTCATCTCGAGAAGCCCGTCAAGGCATCTCCTCCCGTCCATTTCAGGCATGATCAGATCCAGGATGACGAGGGAAATTTCCGCTCGCTCCGTTGCGTACACGCCCAGAGCCTCTCTTCCGTCCCGCGCGGTGAGGACACGATACCCGGCCAATTCGAGGATTCGCTTGCCAAGGTCTCTTACCGACGCTTCGTCGTCCACGAGAAGGATGGTCCCGCCGACACCGTGACGTACCACCGGCCCACGCGATTCCACTTCCGGTTGCTCCACGATCAGCTCAGGAAAATAGATGCGGAAGCTGGTCCCTTTTCCCAATTCGCTCCGGCACGTTATATGTCCGCCATGTTGCTCGACAATGCCATGGACCATGGAAAGCCCGAGGCCGGTTCCTTTCTTGGAATCTCTCGCCTTTGTAGAAAAGAATGGTTCAAAGACCCGCTGCATTGTCGACTCGTCCATCCCCGACCCCGTATCCGAAACAGTAAGCTCAACGCACCGGCCACGCGCCGATCCGATGTGGGACCGGCAGTAATCTTCGTCGAGGAAGACGTTTTTTGTTTCAATCACGAGATTCCCCCCGTCAGGCATGGCCTCTTTCGCGTTGACGGCAAGGTTCATCAGGACCTGATCCATTTGCGACGGGTCCGCACTGATCACGGCCAGGTCTTTGCTCAAGTGAAGCTCGATGGAAATCATTCTGGGAAGAGTTCGTGACAGGAATTGGCTCAGTTGCTCGATCCTGTCGTTCAAGTCCACGGGCACGGCCTTCATTTCCGATTTCCTGGTGAAGACGAGAAGCCTCTGGACCAACTCTGCCGCATTTCGAGCCGTCTGGATGATCTTCTCAAGATCCTGGCATTCCGGATCTTCTTCGCTCTTGTCCAGGACGAGCAGTTCCGCATAACCGAGTATGATGGTGAGGAGGTTGTTGAAGTCGTGGGCAATGCCGCCGGTGAGCGTCCCGATGGCCTCCATTTTCTGAGCCTGGACAAGCTGGAGCTTCAGAAGCTCTTTTTCTTGTTCCACACGTTTGCGATCCGTAATATCGACCAACACGCCGAGAGTGGCCGTATGGCCACCGTTTTGGTCCCGAATTGCCGAGACGGACACGTCGGTCCACAGGATCTCATGGTCCTTCCGGACACATCGTTTTTCCGTCCGATAGAAATTGATTCTTCCCTGGACGAGGGCGGCGAAATTCTCTCTCGATACCGCCCGATCGTCGGGATGGGTCACGTCGAAAACGGTGAGGCCGCGGAGCTCCTCCTGGGTGTATCCGAGCATGTGGGAAGAAGCGGAGTTCACCTGGAGGAAACGGCCGTCACGATCTGAGAGATTGATCCCCACCGCGGCATTGTCAAACACGGCCCTGTACTGTGCTTCGCTTTCCCGGAGAGCCTGCTCGGCCCTCTTGCTCCGGGTGATGTCCCTGCCGATGGCTTGGAATCCGACGACACGATCTCCGTCCATGGTCAGTTGAACCGATTGACCGATCCAGACCGCTTCCCCGTGCTTCGTCATGATCGGGACCTCATAATAGGTATCGGGGATTTTCTTGACGTACTGGATCCCATAAAACCGTTCCGCTTGTTTCCGGAACTCGGGATGAATCAGGTCGAGATAGTGTTTGAGATTGATTTCTTCTTGCGAGTACCCGGTGATCCGCAAGCCCACCGGGTTGAAAAGGACGAAATGACCGTTTTCATCGGTTAGGTATATGATATCGTTCGCCTTTTCTATCAGATCGCGGAAGTGCCGCTCGCTCTCCCTCAGGGCCTCTTCAACTTCCTTTCGGTCCGTAATGTCGGTGCCGATTCCCAAGACGGCCGGACGACCTTCCCAGGTGATCGAGACCGAATCAAGCTCCACCCAGATTATCTTGCCCGATTTGGTGACAACACGAAACATGTGACGATGAGGAGACGTATCGCCTCCCATTCGACGGAAGTATATCTGGACTATTTCTTCACGATCATCCGGGAAAATGAATTCCGGAAACGGCGTTTCGAGCAATTCGGTGGCTGAATACTCCATCAGATTCTCTACACGGGGGTTGAAAAAACGAATCATTCCGTCCTGGATCACGAAGATCCCCTCGTAGGCATTGTCCACCACGAGGCGATACTTCCGTTCGGATTCCTGCAAGGCCTCCTGAGCGAGCAGACGTTCCGTGATGTCGCGGCCCACGGAAATGATGGCCGGCTCACCCCGAAACGTCGACAGGACCGACCTTGATTCACCGTACACGAGTTTGCCGTTCCGCCCGACAAAGGGTATTTCCTGGAGCGGAAGCGGCGCACGATTCTCTTCTATCGTCCGGAGCCTCTCTCGAATGACGGGATGAAAACCGGGCTCGATGAAATCCAGGAGAGATCGGCCCACGAGGTCACTCGGACCATCCATTTCCAAACTTTTCGCCGCAGCCTCGTTTACCAAGAGAATTATCCCGTTACGGTGAATCACGATGGGATCGGGCACGAGATCGAACAGTTGGCGATACCGCCGCTCGCCCTCCCGGAGCACCTCGATGGTCTTTGTTCTTGCGCCGATACTGTACAAAAAATAGATGGCTATTCCCCCCAACGCGGCCATTTCCAAGAACAATTCAATGAAGTCGCCCAAATCCGCGCTGAAATCCTTGCCGCCGACGAACCGATTGACCGCCGCGGCCAGGATCGGGACGATAATCACCAGCGCGAATAGAATCCACTTTCTCCCGAAAACCCATTCTGAAAATTTTTCCACCTTCGGGTCCACGGTTGACATCATTTTTCATCTCCCGGCAGTCAGGGTCCGAAGCGGGTACTTTCGAGCTCCGGCTGATAATGGACTTCAATTGCAGCGTCAACGCTTTGATCTGCCATTCCGTTCTGATCCATAATCTCTCCGTATTTCTCATTGCCGCGATGAACGATCACCGTTCGGATCCGCCTCATGGATGGGATCATGCCGAATCCAGGGCATCGCGAACGACGCGGAGGAGCTGTTTGAGGTCGTACGGTTTCGCGATAAAGCCTTTGGTTAATCGTCCCACCGTACTCCCGGTCTCGGGGTCCGCAGAATAGCCGCTGGAAATCACGACCTTGGCCTTGGGGTCGATACCGAGAAGCCCGGCGAGACACTGCCTGCCGCTCATTTCGGGCATGATGAGGTCCAGAATGACCAGCGCAATCTCGTCCCTTTGGTTGCAGAACGTTTCGATGGCTTCCTTCCCGTCGGCTGCCGTGAGCACGTGGTATCCGGCCCGCGAGAGCAACCGTTTCGCAAGATCCCGGACAGGCTCCTCGTCGTCGACCAGCAGAATCGTCTCGGTCCCCGAACCGGAGGTCACTGCCGCAACGGTCGCGTCGGGCTTCTCCGGCCCGTCGATGGCAGGGAAGTACATACTGAACGTGGTGCCGAGACCCGGCTCGCTGTAGCACATGATGTGGCCGCCATGACCCTTGACGATGCCGTACACCATGGCCAGGCCGAGACCCGTTCCCTTTCCCGGTTCCTTTGTGGTAAAGAAGGGCTCGAAGACGTGATCCAGAACGTCTCTCCCCATGCCGTGCCCCGTATCGGATACCCTCAAGAGGATATGCGGACCGGGCTTGGCTTCCATATGAGTGGAACAGTACTCGTCATCCAGGGTGACGTTTCTCGTTTCGATAATAATTTTACCCCCTTCGGGCATAGCATCACGGGCGTTGACCGCCAGATTGAGCAAAACCTGCTCTATCTGCCCCGGATCGGCATTGATTCTCTTCAGCCCGTCTTCAAGGAGCTGTCGGCTCGTGATCATCTTCGGGAACGTTCGGTCCAGCAGCTTCCCGGCCCGGTGAACTTCGTGGTTCAAATCGACGGGTTGAACTCTGGTCTCAGCCTTCCTGCTGAAGGTGAGGATCCGCTTGACCAGATCCGCTCCGTTCTGAGCGGCCTGGGCAATTCGCCGAAGGTCGTCATAATCCGGATCCCCCTGCCGCCTGTCCATGAGCAGCATCTGGGCAAACCCGAAAATGACGGTCAGGAGATTGTTGAAGTCATGGGCCAAGCCGCCCGCCAGAGTTCCGATGGCCTCCATCTTCTGAGCCTGGAAAAGCTGCTGCTCGAGCCCGACCTGCTGGGTAACGTCATGGCCGAGGTCCACATAGTTAACGATCTGCCCCGTGGCGTCCCGTACCGGTGAAATGGTCACATCCTCGTGGTAGAGCGTCCCGTCCTTTCTCCTGCTCGTGATGCGGCCCTTCCAGGCTTCCCCCTTCTTGATGGCAGCGAGCATCTTTTCATAGAACGGCTTGTCATGGGCTTCACTCTTCAGTAGCCTTGGCTTCTTGCCGATGACTTCGTCTCTCGAGTATCCCGAGATCCGCACGAAGGCCGGATTGACGTACTTAATATTTCCATCACGATCCGTGACGAGAATGGATTCCACGGACTGTTCGACCGCCGTCACCAGGAGCCGTTCCGCCTCTTCAGCGAGCTTCAGCCTCGTGACATCGCGATGGACGGCCTGAACAAGGTTTTCGGCCACCAGTTTGGCATGGATGTCCACGAAGAGGTAATTTCCATCTTGCTTGCGGACGCGTCTCTCGATGCGGACGCTCTCTCCTGACAGGACCGATTGATACCGGAAAGGTACGCGCTTCAGATCGTCGGGGTGAACGAGGTCAACAACCTTGGTTCCTCTGACCGTGTCAGGCTCATATCCGTATATTTCCGAAAACCTTCGGTTCACATCGACGATCACACCGTTGTCGTCCGACAGGATGATGCCGTCAGCCGACCCCTCGTACAGGCCGCGGTACAGGGCCTCGCTCTTCTGGAGAGCATCCTCGGAGCGGAGCCGCTCGGCGATCTCCCGTCTCAACTGTTCGTTTACCGATGCAAGTTCAGCGGTCCTTTCCGCTACCCGTTTCTCCAGGCCGTCCATGGTGTTGCGGATGGCCTCCTCAGCGGCCATTTGAATCGTGTTGTCGTCCGCGACTACGAGGAGGTGAGGTTCTCCACCTGACGAAAAGCGGTTCAGTCGGCAATCCAGCCAGACTTCTTTGCCGAATCTGGTCGTTATATGGATTTTCCTCCTGAGCTCTTCCCCGCGCATCAGAACCTCTTCCGCCAAGTCCAGGAGACCGGAACGTCGCCAGGATTCCAAGTGCCGGAAATTCTGAGCAAGAATCTGTTCCCTGGTCCCGCCGATGATGGAGCCTATCGCCTCGTTGGCCATGACGCACTGCCCATCGGACCGGAACACCGTAATCCCCACAGGCGCTGAGCGGATGATGGCCTGGCTCAACTCGTTGGCCTCCTTCAAACGTCGCGCAGCGACGTTCCTTTCCGTGACATCGGTCCTCAGACCGGCAAAACCCTTGACTTCGCCGCGCTCGCTGAAATGTGGAACGTAGAGCACGTTGACGTCACGGGCGATTCCGTCCCCATGTTCTACCGTGACCTCGAATTCCACCCGCTCTCCGGACAGGGCTCCCTCGATGTACGGGCGGATTTTGTCGTACAACGATTCGGGCAGCCTGTCCTTCATGCGGCGACCGACAATCTCCTCAAATCCGACGCGGAACCACTGCTGGTACGTCTTGTTGCAAAACTGATACCGTTGGTCGCTGTCAACATAAGATACGAGCACCGGCAGCGCGTCCACCGTGAGCTGCATCACCTCCAGCTTGGCTGAAAGACTTTGAGTCGTTGTTTCTAGTTCAGTCTTCGCGGATTCAAGTTCGCGGACGCGCTGCCGGAGGGCGGATAGTTCATGGAGGAGCTCTTCCTTCGTCTTATCATCGTCTTTCATGGGTCTTGCCGACGCTGGTTACCTCTCGGAAATTGCAAAAATGATTGCAGTGTCATCATACCATGTTGAGCTCGGCCCGAATAGACTCTCACTCTGTTGAGAGCAAGGCTGCAAGGGGGTGATCGGGAAAGTCTATTCGTTTCATAGGGTGGTGAACGGGGGAAGGGTTCGCGTTTTCGCTTGACATATGAACTTGGCTCAGCAATATGAACACTGTTCATAACGGCGCTTCATTCACGAGCCGAGCTCCGAGCATGGAAAAAAATCGAGGGGGCGATAATGTACGACTTCTTGCTGACACCTGAAGAACGAGCCTTGAAAAACGAGGCGCGGGACTTTGTGCGAACGGAAATCACCAGCGATTTCTTGAGGAGGATGGACAAGGACGAAATCACCTATCCCCGTGAGTTTGTGGAAAAGGTGGCCAGGAGGAATCTCCTGGGCATCCGTTTTCCCAAACAATATGGGGGAAGGGGAATGAGCTGGGTGGCGGAGGTGGCAGCCATCGAGGAGATCGGCTGCCTCGGCATGGCGCTGGGGTGCGCCTTCGTGATGCCCTCTATCGTGGGCGAAGCCCTGAACAGGTACGGGACCGAGGAGCAAAAGCAGCAGTACCTGAAGCCATATCTGGAGGGGAAACTTGTTGCAGCGGAAGCCTTGACCGAACCGAGGGGCGGATCGGATTTTTTCGGAGCCACCACGAAAGCCGTTCTCGATGGTGATTCCTTCATCCTCACGGGTCAGAAGCGTTTCGTGGTCGGAGCGGAGGGCGCGGATTTCTTTGTGGTCTACTGCCGAACGAACTTTGAACCGAATTCCCACAAGTATCATCGCCTGAGCCTGTTGCTCGTAGAGAAAGGGCCCGGGGTTGAAACAGAGTACCTGTACGGCCTGATGGGATGCAAAGGCGGCGGAACCGGGAGGCTCGTATTCCGGGATTGCCGGGTTCCCAAGCGAAACCTCATCGGCGAGCTCCATGCCGGCGCTGCCATTTTTAACGACATGATGATCCCCGAACGTCTCACCTCCGCAGCCGGCTGTCTCGGCATGTGGGGCGCCCTCGATCTGGCCGCGAGATATTCCAATCGGCGGAAAGCTTTCGGCAAATTGATTCGAGAATTTCAAGGAGTCAGCTTTATGGTGGCGGACTCCATCACCCAACTGGACGCGGCAAGGGGACTGACCTACCTGGCTGCCCGAGCCGTGGACTCCGGATATCCTTATGTCCGACGCATGGTGAGCGAAGCCAAGAGCTTCTCCACTGAGGCTGCATGGAGCATCGTCAACAATGCCATGCAGATCATGGGGGGAATCGGTTATACTGACGTCTATCCCATCGAAAGGGCGTTGCGGGACACGAGACTGGCCATGATATGGACCGGCACCAGTCAGATCATGAAGCTGCTTGTCCAGCACGAATACTACCAGCAGGTTTTGGATCCGGCCTACGACCGCAGAAAGATGGAAAAGGACGCGATGAACCCTGACGAAACCGAGCGCTGCTTTACGGACGAAGATATGTGGGACGTCCACAATCGGCCGGCTCCCCCGAGAGACTGAGGAGGTTCGTTGGCAGCATTAGGTGAAATCAAACAACAGGAGCGGGATACCAGGCGGAGACTGATTCTTGGCGCCGCACAACAGCTCTTTGCGGAGAGAGATTTTCGAAGTGTGACGGTGAGGGAAATTGCCAAGGCGGCAGGGGTCAGCATCGGAACTATCTATAACTACTATAGAAACCTCGATGAGCTCTTTCTCGACGTCTTTGTAAAGGGCGCGGAGGAAATAACCGACCTTCTCGAGATCGAGATGCGAAAGGATCGGCCATGCTCCGTAGCTCGTCTCAGTGAGGTCTACCTTGGTTATCTCAATGAAAATATGACCTTTTACCAGATGATGGGGCATTTCATGTTGGGAGGAAGACTCTCCCCACTGGCCACAGAGAACCTCAACCGCGTGATGCGAGGGCTCGTGGACCGCGTGGAGGAGATCGTCAAGGCCACCGGCGAAACGGTTGAAACGCGCCTGACAGCCCATGCTCTCGTCTCAGCGCTGAACGGTATCATGATCAGTTACGCGCAGTATCCCGGGAGATCTCGGGAAGAGAGCAAACGCCACACCCAGCGGCTTGCTGTACTCATCGCGGGACTGGTCGAGCGAAAGCCGGGAAATACCACACCATCCCCCGCCTCAACAGGGTAGAAGTCTTGACGAAAGAGCCGGTTCAACAGCATATTCCCAAAGGGTTTGCCCTGTTCCGCTTCCTATGGAGGTTCCCTTGACCACGTGGCGAAAAACAGCTTGTGCGTGCTGCCCGCAGAATTGCGGGCTCGAAGTCCTCGTCGAAGACAACCGCATCATCAAGGTTCGGGGCGATCGGGAGAACCCGAGGAGCGAAGGATACGTCTGCCGAAAGGGACTGAAAATCGCTCATTTTCACCACAACTCGGGCCGTCTGAACCGACCGCTCAAGAGGGTGGACGGGGATTTTCAGGAAATATCCTGGGAACAGGCCCTCGACGAGATCGCAAACAAGCTCGGCGCTGTCGTGCAGGAGCACGGTCCCCGCTCCTTGGCCTATGTCGGCGCGGGCGGTCAGGCCTACCAGTTTGAAGCTGCATTCGCGGTGAGATTTCTGCGGCGCCTTGGGTCCTCGTACCATTACAGCCCCGTCGCCCAGGAGCTCACGGGAATGTTTTGGGTCCAGGGGCGCATGCTCGGCAGGCAATACCTCGCTACCATCCCGGATCATGATCGGACGGATATGCTCGTCGCGGTCGGATGGAACGGCTGGATGAGCCATCAAATGCCCCAGGCCCGCCGGACCTTGAAGAAAATAGCCGATGACCCGGACCGGCTCCTTGTCGTCATTGATCCCAGACGCTCGGAAACGGCCCAAAAGGCCGACATTCATCTGGCGTTGAGGCCCGGCACGGATGCTCTGCTCACCCGCGCCATGATAGCAATGATCCTGAGTGAGGGATGGCACAATCAGGAATACCTGTCAAAGCACGCGAGTGGGTTGGAGGCTATTCTCCCGTGGTTCGCGGATTTCGACGCTGCATCGGCGATCAAGGTTTGCGGATTGGATTATGCGCAGGTTCTTGAGGTCTGCCGCCTCTTCGCGACCCGAAAATCTTCCATGCACGCGGACCTGGGTATCTTTATGGGCCGCCACAGTACAGTGTCGTCGTACCTCGAGGGCATATTGCTTACAATTTGCGGCCGAATCGGGGTCCCCGGCGGCAACATCATACCGGGCCACCTCATGCCGCTCGGGTCGCATTCCGACGAACGCAATCCCAAAACCTGGCGCACCGTGGCCACGGATTTTCCCGCGATACTCGGCGTATTTCCACCCAACGTGATGCCCGAAGAGATCCTGTCCGACCATCCGGAAAGACTGAGAGCCGTTTTCGTGAGTGGAGCCAACCCGCTGAGGTCCTATGCGGATACGACCGAGTACGAGAAGGCGTGCGCGCGGCTCGACCTCCTCGTCACCATCGACGTTGCTCTGACCGAGACTGCGCTCCTCTCCCACTACGTGCTTCCTGCCAGGAACGTGTACGAGAAGTGGGACAGCAGCTTCTTCGCCTGGACCTTTCCGGAGATATTCTTCCAGATGCGCCGTCCTGTTGTGGAACCCGAAGGGGAGCGCCTGGAAGAGAGCGAAATCCTCATAGGGTTGGCCGATCGCATGGGACTGCTCCCTGAGATACCTCAATCCCTTCATGAGGCGGCTGCCTCCGGGGACCGCATGAAATTCGGACACGCGCTGCTCTCCTATGCCCAGAGCGAGCCCCGAGCGATGAAGGTCATGCCCTTTGTGCTCGGCAAAACACTCGGAGCCGCACTGGGATCTCCGAATCTGGCCGCGCTCTGGGGAATGCTTCAGACGGCTCCACAGGCGTTTCGCGAGAACGCGGCCCGGGCAGGATTCGATCCGGGGATTGCCCTGGGTGAGCAGCTCTTCACCGCGCTCGTGGACCATCCCGAAGGCCTCTGGGTCGGTGCGTGCGATCCTGCAACCAATCTCGCGAACATCCGTACTGAAGACCGCAAGATCAACCTGTACATTCCCGAGCTTGAAGAATGGGTCAAGGGCATCGATGCCCAAAGCGAAGAGCAGGCCCTAGCCATGGACCCGACCTACCCGCTGATACTCATGGCAGGCCGCCACATGGACGAGAACGCGAACACCATCATGCGCGATCCCGCGTGGAACAAGGGTCGCCCCAATCCCTGCACGCTGGCCATGCACCCCGAAACAGCGGAGGATCTCGGGCTGACGAACGGTCAGCGGGTTCGGGTTTCCACCGAAGCCGGCCGGGAAGAAATTGAACTGGAACTGGATGAAAACTGCCACCCGACACAGGTGGTGATTCCGCACGGGTTCGGACTCATACACGAGGGTACGGTCCATGGCGCGAACGTCAACCGCCTTACCAAGAACACCAATCGCGATCCCCTCGCCGCGACCCCGTTGCATCGATTCGTGCCGTGCAGAGTGGAGGCTTGTCATGATTGATGAAGCGGCCCGCCGAAGCGAGGAGCTCTTCAAACAGGGCTTCTACTGTGGCGAGAGCGTACTCCTCGCCATCGCCGAGCACTATGGGATCACCTCGGAGTTGATTCCGCGAATCGCAACAGGATTCTGTGGTGGAATGTCTCGGACATGCGGGCTCTGCGGAGCGGTCAGCGGCGGCATAATGGGCATCAATATGCTGTACGGAAGGACCGCTCCCCAGCAGTCCGTAGACGAAAATTACCGGTTAGTGAGGGAATTTGCCAGGGCGTTCGAAGACAGGTTCGGCACGACGAATTGCTTTGAGCTCACGGGTTGCAGGCTGGACACTCCGGAGGGACAACGGCTCTTTCGCGAAAACAATTTCCCGGAGAAATGCCAAACCTTCACCGGGGAGGCCACGAGGATGGCACTGACGCTCATGCAAACGCCGGGGCCCCGCGACACGGCGGTCACGTGACCACGGGCAGACATCCCCGGGTCGTGGTCCGAGGCAGGCCTGCCCCGCATTCCCCACTTTAGAGGGACGATCATGAACGAAGCGGCACCTTTCCATCTTCCCATTGAAGAAGTTTCAAGCCTCTGCAAGCCGATGCCACGACTGCAGCGTGAAGCCAAAGCGATTGAAAAACGCCGCCTTGGCGCAGCCAAAGGGATGAGACTCTGACAGCAGATAGTCGAGAACCTTGGCTTCAGGAACGACTACTCCGTCACAATGAGGTAGCTTCAAGCAATGTCCTCTCCCAGGCAGATCATGAACACGCCCCGGCCGCAGTAGTGGGGCGAGGACGAACAGTGGCTTATCCCGAGTCGGTTTTTTGCGAACCGGACCGAGAGCTTGTCCGGTAAGCTGCTGCATTTGGCAGGCGAGACCGACCGCTCATCTTGACTTCAGCATGTTCGAGGACACCACCTGCAGGTATCTGTTGCTGCATCGAGAGAGTTTTTCGAGGGTTTCCTGCGGAAATGCCTTCAAGATGTCCTGACAAATGAGGTATAAATCTACGCGACCTCTGTAGGTTGTTGTGGGAGTCGAGTAGTATATCTGATTTTGGGCAGCAGGATCTCCTCCGAACCTGCGATGAGAGATGACCTCTCCGTCCTGCCTTTTCACCTCGATGACAGCCGATTCCTGAATCGTGATACTCCGGCCCGTCGTCGGTGCGCCGGAGCTTTCATATCGGGCTGGAAAGCTTTCATCGTCGACATCTACTTGCACTTCGTACTTGAGGCTGCACGAGCCGATCTCAGCGACCAGATCCGGCTGAAGGAGGATTAGAGCCATCTGAATCGCTGTATGCTCGTGCTCCCGTGGAACAGCCTTCAATCCGAGCAGGGCAAGCAGTTTCCTACCTGCCACCATGCGCGCTTCGAGATCGGGATCGTCAGAAGCTGTTCTTGCAAGCTCCATCTGCTCTGCTGAGGGTTGCACGCGGTTCTCGGCTCCTCGGTCGTCTGCGTGTAATAGCGCGCAATTTGCGAGCAGACACACGGATACCAGGATGGCCCAAGCCTTCGCATCTTTGGTCATGAGAGTCCCCTTTCTTAAGCCGACCGCTGGTGCCTTGTCGATTGTCTTAGCGTGGCTGCCTGTGGCGAAGTGAGTTGAGAGGAGGGCTCGGTGAATTCTCACACTTGACTACAGAGCGTGCCGACCACACCGCCGACGACAGCACGAGGGCTCGCTCCCCGCCGCTTTCTCATGAGATCAATAGATATAGACGAATTCGGCGAACCAGCCGCCGAGGGTGACATCGAGGACGGTAGATACCGGGGTGCTGTTGTAGGTTTGTCCGTCGCGGAATTTCAAGGTGGTCTCGCGGTACCCGCCGCCGAGCGCCCAACTTCCCACGACGGTGAGCGGACTCTTTATTCCCGCGGAAATCGTCCAGTCGGTTACTTCGGCTCCGACCACCGGCCAGCGAATCCTTGCTTCCAAGAGAGGAGTAATTCCCCAGAATCCGTAATAAGGATTGTAACTGGCATGAATACCCATGGTCATGGCCGAGTCACCGAGCATCTTTTTCCCGCCCGTCGTTCGCAGCGCCTCGGTGAAGACGGGACGATACAGGTCATAGTCCATGTTCACGCCCAAACGTGAGCTGTAACGCTGAAACACGTCAAAATCGACCCCGAGACGAAGTCCGGTGTAGTCAATACGGGCCTCGCCTTCGCGGAACGAGGGCACGTCCTGGAAGTTGCCTCTCCCTATAAGCTCACGTTGCTCGTACTCGCCTCTCAGGGAGAATCGTCCTCCCGTAAATTTCACCATGGCATCCAGATAGAGGCGGGGCTGTTGAATGTGGAAATGGTCTCTCACTCCCCACTTAATGCCGTACGCAGGAATGGTGTTCGTCCCGGAAACAACATGAACCCAAATGGGCCGCACCTTGACCTGACCTTGGAGCTGGGGAAAATAGACAAGAGGGGAATTGGGATCGAAAAGGCCGGACCAATCCTGGGCCAACGCCGGGGAGGCTGTCAGATGAATCGCTGCAAGGAAACACCCCATGGCTATAAGGAAGAAACGCTTGAAGCATAGGCGAGCTTGCAGCATACGGCGATCCTAAAATACGGTTTTCCTCAAGAAATCGGGACTAGTAAAGCGTAGCAATTGTAGTGCTGAATAAGCAATAAGTCAAGCCGTTTTTCATTCGCGTGACAATCATTCACATAACCACAGCATGAAAGATGCCTTTCCAAGGGGTTGTCTGCTCTTACGCCAACGGTTCACGAAAAATGTGGGATTCACCGCAGAGAGCGCAGAGGACGCAGAGATCTGAAGCTACGATTTCCTCTGCGACCTCCGTGTTCTCTGCGGTGAGCCGTTTCTTCACTCTCTCGATTTTAGCCACAAGTGACTGTATTCTCGTATCGTTGCGGAACTGCGCCGATAAAAGTTGACATATTCAGTAGTTATGATACACTCTTTTTTTGGCTCAGCCGGAAACCCCGTAAATGAGGCGTGCCAACGGATGACCAGAAGAGAATTCCTCACCCTCAGTGCTGCCGTGGTGGCCGGTGGTGATCCGCTGTCATTTCTGCCGGACGAGCTCGCCGATTTGGTCGAACCTCGGCGCAAGCGTACCGCTTCAGGGGAGAGCACCGAAGCATATCGCCAACGCCGCACCGTTCGGGAGCGACAGGCCGCGGACGAACAGATTGTACAAATCAGCCCGCTGTTCCTGACCTTCGACGATGGTCCGGTCTATTGCACCGGCCGCATCCTGGATCTCCTTGCCTCGAATGGCCACAAGGCGACGTTCTTCGTCATCGGCCGAAACCTCGAACATGGGCAATTTCGACAACACGCAGTCAGAGCCGTCCGGGAAGGGCATGATCTGGGCAATCATTCGTACACGCATCCGGATTTCTCACACATTTCGGCCAAGCGTGCGGAAAAGGAAATCAGGACCACGCACGCGGCGATCCAGGAGGTGGTCGAAGAAGCGGGGGAAGACCCCAAGCGCCAGAATCTCTTTTTTCGCTTTCCGTACGGAAGCGATGGATCCTTTTCCAATTGGTCGATTTGCCAGGAAGTGTTGGCCGACCTGGACTACCGCATCGCACACTGGGATCTCGACACCAACGACTGGCGCATGGAGCTCTCCTGGTTCCCGAAGTCCGCGTGGTCGGTGATCGCTTCCCTGAACAGGGCTGAGCCCCGCAAGGTAGTCCTGTTGCATGACCGATTGAAGACGGCCCAGTGCCTGGAAGCAATGCTGCACACACTGGATTCGAGGGGACTGGTTTCCATTCCCCTGTCTGATTGCGACCTTGGGGTATCCGCGTCTGAACCCTCCAAGCACCGGGAAAAGGATCCCAAACCTCCCAACGAAGCATCTGTCCCGGACGAATCGGGTATCGTTGAAGAGCTGCTCAGCGGTTTTTTCCCCCAAAGACGCGTGAGGAGCAGTTTCCAGGGCTCTCCCGCGAAAACAAGCTATTCCCGTCTACCGATTCTCTGGTAGAATCAGCCCACGTTGTTTGATGAAGGGCTTCCCACGCAGGCAGCGGCGCCGACCATTCCCAGGGGTGGAACCGGCATCGCAGCATATTTCCGTGAGGTTGAACGATGGCCGAAGAAACGAGAAAGACAGCGCTCTATGAACAGCACAAGGCATCAGGGGCCACCTTGACCACGTTCAGAGGATGGGAGATGCCTCTCTGGTTTCCGTCCGGCGCTGTGGCGGAACATCGCGTGGTGATTACCAACGTCGGCGTGTTCGACACGAGCCACATGTCTTTTGTCACGGTCGCCGGCGCCGGGGCGTTTGATCTGCTCCAGTTGTGCGTCACGAAAGACCTGCGCCGCTGTCTCGGAGGGGACAAGAGTCCGCTCGCGCCGGGCCACGCTGTTTTCGCCGCGTTCTTGGATCACAACGGCTTTGTTCTGGACGACACGGTGGTCTTCGAGCTGGCTCACGATTCGTACCTCGCGGTGGTGAATGCGGGGATGGGCGAGAAGATTGCTGCTCACATCGAGACCCACCGCGGGAACCGGGATGTCAGGGTGTCGGATCTCACGGGCAGGGTGGGGAAGTTGGATATTCAGGGTCCGATGGCGGCTAGGCTCCTGATGAAAGTCCTCAAAGACCCGGTTCGAGTCTTGACCGACATGGACTATTTCCAATTCAAGGGGCATTTCGACGGAGCTTCACCTCTCGCCGACACCTTTCTGGCGAACGGCGCGCCGATTCTCCTCTCTCGGACCGGTTATACGGGGGAATTCGGATTTGAGCTCTTTGTCCTCGCGGACCACCTTGTCGAAGCCTGGGACACGCTTCTGGACGCGGGAGCGGAGCTCGGAGCGATCTCCTGCGGCCTTGCAGCCAGGGATTCACTGCGTGCCGGCGCAGGAATGCCGCTCTCCCGACAGGATATCGGGCCCTGGCCGTTCATGAATCATCCGTGGCTCTTTACGCTACCGTTCGATGGAGACGGCACGGGCTTCACAAAGCGCTTCATCGGGGACGGTATCCTGGCATTGAGAGACACTGCGGAGCACACGGTTCCTTTCGTGGGAAACGATCCGAGAAAGGTCTCGATCCATGACCCAGCGGTGGTTTTCGATCTCGACGGGAACGAAATTGGTGTCGTGCTCACGTGTGTGGCGGACATGGCCATCGCTCGCCATGGAGACCGGGTGTACAGCCTTGGCAGCCCCGATAAGCCCGCGGATTTCAAACCGTCCGGACTCGCGTGCGGTTTCGTTCGGGTCAAGACCCGGCTTGCTCCGGGACGGATCGTGGAGCTCAAAGACCGCCGTCGCACGATGAAAGTGACCATCGTGGACGATATTCGTCCCGATCGCACTTCCAGATTTCCGATGCGTGAAATGATCTCATGAAAGTGCTCTCGGAGCAGCAACCGGCGCGGGTCTGCGTATGGGGAGGTTTGGAGGCGAGATGAGTCTCCCCTCCAAATTATGGCGCAGCAAGCGCGCTCTCTACTCCCATCTCCGAGGCGGAGCCACGGAGCGTTGACCGAAGGCAAGGACTTTCACGGTTCGTTGTGCCCAATGGGAGGCATGAAAGTATTCCTGAAGAAGGGGGATAGGATGAAGGAGCTCGGGGAATTGCAGTTCCTGGATGACGTGCGTTACGCGAAAGACCATGAATGGGTCAGGCCGGAGGCTGACAGGGTCAAAGTCGGCATTTCGGACTTTGCCCAGGATCAGCTCGGTGACATCACCTTCGTCGAGATGCCCGGCGTGGGCGACCTGCTGGAACAGGGAGCCCTGTTCGGGACCTTGGAATCCACCAAGGCGGTGGGAGAGCTCTTCATGCCCATCAGTGGCGAGATCCTGGCCGTCAACGAAGCGCTCGCGGAATCTCCCGAACTGATCAACAAGGACCCGTACGGCGAAGGATGGATTGTGGAGATCAAGCCCACGCGACCCGAGGAATTCGATGCCCTCATGACCAAAGATCGGTATGTGGAAATGCTCAAGGGGCTTTAGCAGATGAGATACCTGCCTCACACCGCAGAGGACGTAGCGGCCATGCTTGACGTCATCGCCGCGGGCAGCATCGACGAGCTCTTCTCAACGGTGCCGGACAGTTGCCGCCGCGCGGGACCGCTCAAGCTTGCCGAGCCTATGACCGAATGGGAGCTGAGCACTCACTTGAGCGCCCTGGCCGCGAAAATGGCCGTCTGCCCCGACTATCAGGTCTTCATGGGAGCAGGCAGCTACGAGCACCACATCCCCGCGACTGTGCTCCATCTGCTGGGGCGTTCCGAATTCGTTACGTCGTACACGCCGTATCAGCCGGAGATCAGCCAGGGAACGCTCCAGGCGATGTACGAGTATCAGACGCTCGTGGCCCGGCTCCTGGGAATGGAGGTCGCGAACGCTTCTCTCTATGACGGAGCCTCAGCATTGGCGGAAGCGCTCCTGATGGCAATTCGCATCACAGGCGGAAAACGGGTGGCGGTCTCGCGAGTGATTCACCCGTCGTACCGCCGCGTAGCGCAAACCTACCTCACACCGGGCGGATTTGACATCATCGAGCTTCCGTACCGTGCGGACGGTCGGACCGATCTTTCCCCGCTGGATGGCATGGACGGCCTCGCCGCGGTGGCAATTCAGTCTCCCAACTTCTTCGGGTGCATCGAGGATCTTGCTACGGCAGCGGAAACCGCCCACCGAAGCGGAGCGCTTTTTGTGACGGCCTTCTCGGAGCCTCTCGCGTACGGCCTGTTGCGGAATCCCGGAATGCAGGGGGCCGACATCGTATGCGGAGAGGGACAGAGCTTTGGAATTCCCCGATCCTTCGGCGGCCCAGGGCTCGGCATGTTCGCCACCCAGATGAAGTATGTGCGCAACATGCCAGGTCGGCTCGTCGGCAAGGCGGTCGACCGGAACGGCAAGCGAGGGTTCGTCCTGACCCTTTCCACGAGAGAGCAGCACATCCGCCGGGAAAAGGCCACGTCCAACATCTGCACGAACCACAGCCTCTGCGCCTTGAATTGCGCCATGTACCTGGCCTCGGTGGGCGGGACGGGGCTGCGGGAGCTTGCCGCACTCAATCGCGACAAGGCCGAATACCTCAAGAAACGGCTCGCAGAAGCCGGATTCGGGATCCGATTTGCCGCGCCCACCTTCAACGAGTTCGTGGTAGAATTTCCGGAAGGTTTTCAGACGACCTACGAGCGGCTTCTGGAGAAGAGGATCGTCGCGGGCCTCCCTCTGGATTGCTTCTACCCTGAGCTTGAACGGAATTTTCTCCTGTGCGTAACGGAAGTGAAGACCAGGGACGACATGGACGCCCTGGTAAGGGAGATCCGATCATGACACTGTTTCCGGCGGCGCCGGGCCTGATACTGAATGAACCGCTCCTCTGGGAGAAGGGGAAAAGGGGCCGGTGCGGAATCAGTATCCCCGCTCGCGACGTGGAACCGTGTCCACTCGAGGAGGACCTGCTGGGCGATGCCCCGGATTTTCCCGACCTGAGTGAAGTGGACGTGGTCCGTCACTACACGCGGCTTTCCCAGTGGAATTTCGGGGTCGACAGCGGCACGTACCCGCTCGGCTCGTGCACGATGAAATACAATCCGAAAATCAACGACACCATGGCGAGCCTCCCCGGATTTGCCGCCGCGCATCCGCTCCTCCCCGAGTCTCTCGTCCAAGGTGGACTGAGGCTGATGCACGAACTGGAGCGCTTGCTGGCGGAAATCACCGGTCTCGACGCAGTGACGCTTCAGCCTGCAGCCGGGGCTCAGGGAGAGCTCACCGGCATGCTCATGATCTACGCCTACCATGCCAACAAGGGTTCCCGCCGATCGAAGATCATCGTTCCCGATACCGCGCACGGGACCAACCCCGCCAGCGCGGCGCTCTGCGGATTTCAGCCCCTGAAGGTGAAATCCAACGAACAGGGAATCCTCTCGCCCGAGACCATCGCGGAGGTCATGGACGAAGACGTGGCGGGAATCATGGTTACCAACCCCAACACCCTCGGCCTGTTCGAAGAAAACATGAGGGAGATCGCGGACATCGTACACCGAAAGGACGGCCTCGTGTACTGTGACGGCGCGAATATGAATGCGGTGATGGGGATTGTTCACCTGGGGTGCATGGGCGTCGACATTTTACATCTCAACCTGCATAAGACCTTTTCCACTCCCCATGGCGGCGGCGGTCCCGGCTCGGGCCCGGTGTGCGTCTCAAAGCACCTGGAACCGTTCTTGCCGGTCCCCCGCGTCATCGAAGAGCAGGGCCGCTATCGTTTGTCCGAGGCCTTTCCCCGTTCGATCGGAAAGGTCCACGCGTTTCACGGCAATTTCGGAATCATGGTCAGGGCGTACAGCTACATCCTCAGCATGGGGCCCGAGCTCAAAACGGCAAGCCGGCTTGCGGTGCTGAATGCCAATTACGTTAAGGAGTCGTTGAAGGGAGTGTTTCATCTCCCGTACGACCGGCCGTGCATGCACGAATGCGTCTTTTCGGACGAGCTTCAGAAAGACCTGAAGGTCACGACCCTGGATATGGCCAAACGCCTGATGGATTATGGCTTCCATCCTCCCACGGTCTATTTCCCCCTCGTGGTCCCCGGCGCCATCATGATCGAGCCGCCCGAGACTGAATCCAAAGAAGATGTCGACCTGCTGATCGAGGCGATGAAAGCCATCGCTCGCGAGGCCCGTGAGAATCCGGATCTCTTGCGCACCGCCCCACATCTCTGCAAGGTGACGAGGCTCGATGAAGTCGAGGCGGCCCGGCATCCGTGTCTTACTGGATGACGTCCGGTCAGGAGCCGTCCCAATATAGCTGTATCGATCTGAGGCGGCATCTGTTGATGCGGAAAGTACATCGCATCCGCCGTCCCCGCTTTCGCGGGGACGGCGGGAATTTGATTGAGCTTTGGCGCCGTACGGACGACCAACGTAGCGGACTGTCACACTTATTCTCAAACGGTCCCTAGGTCCGGAGGTGAAACTTCGGAGGTCTATTCTTGCACGAACAGCTCCTCTACCCGGCCATCGGCGTCACACTCTGCTATGCCTTTGTCAACGGGTTCCACGACGGAGGCAACGTAATCGCGACGATCATCTGTTCCCGATCCATGCGCCCGGTCACAGCGCTGGCTCTGGCAGCCGTAGTGGAATTCATCGGGCCTCTGGTCCTGGGAACGGCGGTGGCTCGTACCATGGCGGGCAGTATCTTGAACCCGGAGCTCTTGGAACGGCTCAGTCCGACGTCAGTCTATCTGCTCGCGATAGGCGGGGTGGGAGCGGCTATCATCTGGAAGCTTCCCACGTGGTATCTCGGCATTCCGGCCAGTGGCTCCCACGCGCTGATCAGCGGACTCGTCGGAGCCGGGTACCTCGCCATGGGGACCGAAGGGATCGACGTAGGAAAGGTGCTCAAGGGGGTAGTCGCTCCGATGGTGCTGTCCCCCGTGATCGGCCTGATTCTTGGGTTCCTCGTCTTTGCCGCCATACGGAGTCTTTTCGAGCGAGCTGCACGAGGAGTCGGGCGGCTCTTCGCCTCGGTGCAAAAACCGACCATGTTGTTCCTTGCCGCGAGTCACGGCTCGAACGACGCGCAGAAATCCATGGGGGTCATTGCCATGATTCTGGCTGCCGGGACCGGCGAGATGCACGGGAATCTGTTCATTCCCGAATGGGCGGTCGTAGGCTGTGCGGCTGCTCTTGCCGTGGGCCTGGCCGCGGGCGGATGGCGGATGGTCAAGAGCGTGGGGTCCGGCATCTGCCGTTTGGAGCCCGTTCATTCCTTTGCTTCCCAGTTTGCGGCAGCCTCGATTGTCATGGCGGCCTCTCTGATGGGCGGTCCGGTGAGCACGAGCCAGGTGGTGGCATCGTCCGTGATGGGTGTCGGGGCTGCTCGCCGTGTCAGCAGTGTGCGATGGTCGGCAGCGGGAAATTTTGCGTACGCCTGGCTCTTGACGGTTCCGGTTTCGGCCGCTCTCGGCGCGAGTCTCTTCTGGTGCCTCACGCATACAGTCGGCAGATAGGGGAAAGGAATTCAGCATGTCTGTCTGGAAGATCTTCGGTCGTCGGCAAAAGGTGGATTTCTACGATCTTCTCCTCGCGCAGACGGACAAAACGCTCAGTGGATGCAAGGCGCTCGTGAAGTTTCTGGAGGGAGAGGGCGACGCGCAGGACGTGAAACGACTGGAACAGGAAGCCGATGACATTCGCCGCATCCTCGTCGACGAACTGAACCAGACCTTCATCACCCCCATTGACCGGGAAGACATCTTTGCCCTTTCGCGGGCGATCGACGACGTGATCGATCACGCGGAAAACACTGTGAAGGAAATGGAGACCTTCGAGGCCCACAGCAACGAATACCTGTGCCAGATGGCGGAACTGCTCGAGAAGGGAGCTCAGGAGCTCCTTTCAGCCATGCGCCACCTCAAGAGGAACCCCAACGTGGCCGTCGAGTATGCAGTACGGGCAAAGCGCATTGAAAACAAAATGAACGACGTCTTTCTTGACGCCCTGAGGCAATTGTTCTCCGGGCCCGATCCCCGTCCCATGTTCATTTATCGCGAGATCTACCGGCACTTCAACCGGAGCGCGGACCGCGTGGATGAAGCAGCGAACGTCATCAGCAACATCGTGGTAAAGACCTTCTGAAATTGTACCCGTTCAGCGGGAAAGAAGTCCCGCGTTCCGCGCGGGATCACCGCAGAGAACGCGGAGAGCGCAGAGGTAAAAATTCTTGAAGTCTCGGCTGCGGTCCTTGCCCCAGAGCAGGGGAATTGCATCGCGGTCTACCTTGACTCCGAGCTGTTGCGGGAGACTTCATCACGTAACCAATAGGCAACAATTGGATTTTCTCTGCACTCTCTGCGTCCTCTGCGCTCTCAGCGGTGAACGATTGCCTTTTCCCGGCCGTGACGCCGGCCGAGCCAATCGACGATCCGGTCACCTGGCGATCATGATACGCATCATGTCCGACGCATTCTCGAGGTGGTCGGCAATGTCACCGGTGGTTTCCACCAACCTCACCATGAGGAAGAACGATTTAGGCCGCATGTCTTCGTCCGCAAAGAGGCGCACGAGCATAATTTTCTCCAGGTCGTCGGATTCCCCTTCCCGGAAACGGATTTCTCGAATCACGTCTTTGACGGACTGGCGATCCTTTTCCATCCGACTCCCGAAATACGTGTGAGCCCGCAGGACCATTTCCGGCAGCAAACCGAGGTAATCTCCCACTTCTTTTACGAGCGTCATATAATCTCGTCGGATGTCGTCAGGTAATTTGAGGTTGTAGTACGACATCCAATACAACGCGTTCTTCACGCAGTCGACGACCTTGTCGGCTTCCCTGAGGAACGAAAAGAACACCGATTTTTCCACCGGCATCAATAAGGCAGCCGGCAGATGGGCCCTGATGTTTCTCTTGATCCGATCGGCTTCGGCTTCGATGTCCCTGATCTCTTCCTTGAGGAGCTCGAAGGTGTCGTGATCGCCCTTCAAGTAGCTCTCAACCGCCCGGACGAAGATCGGGCCGCAGTGCGCCACCCTGGTCGCGTGCCTGAAGGCGTTTTCGAATGGAGACTGTCTGAAGGCGTTTAACAAGGGGATCCGCATGGACTACCTCCCGAGAATGAGCTTTGACAGAACAAGAAACATGACAGCGGACGTGCAGGCCGCGATCGGAAGCGTGATGATCCAATAGAGCATGATTCTCCAGACGACCCCCAGATCCAGGGCCTCAATGCCCCGCGCAAGTCCCACTCCCACAAACGCGCCGACTGCCGCGTGAGTCGTCGAGACCGGCAAGCCCATCATCGATGCCACGAGGATCATGGTGGCCGCGGAGAATTCGACCGTGAAGCCCCTGATGCTGTTGACGTGGGTAATCTTGGAGCCCATTGTCTCGATAACCCGATAGCCCCACGTGCATATTCCCAGGCAAATCATCGCGCCGCCAAAGGCCAGCATAAAGAGCGGCACAGGAGCGTTTTCCGCGACGGCCCCCGTCTTTACGATGAAATAGATGCCCGCCAGCGGCCCCATGGCGTTCGCCACATCGTTGGCGCCGTTCCCAAAGGCCACGTAACAGGACGTCATGACCTGAAGATAACGAAAGATCTGTTCAGCCTCGGCGAACTTGGATCTGCGAGCCAAGGCTTGCAGAATCTTCCGGCTGATCGCATAGATCACGATTGCCGCGGCCGCCGGAATGTAAAGCACCTCGATTCCCTTCAATCCCAGCTTTTTTTCGAGGGGAGTGTCGAGAAAGAGAGACAACGTCATGATGAAGATCGTCGCGGCAACCAGCAGGGGCGTTGTCGTGATGGCTCCGCTGACCGTGTCCAGCCTCGAGAGGATCGTGCGGTCGATGATCCGAAAAACGACGAATGCCGCGATCGCGCTCAGGAAAGGCATCAGTATCCATGACGATGTAATATACGCCACCTGGCCCCAATGAACCATCGAGGGTCCGCCCACCACCAGGCCGAAACCGATCATGGCGCCGACAATGGAATGGGTGGTGGACACCGGGAGGTTCTTGTACGTGGCCACGCAAACCCACGTCGAGGCTGACAGGAGCGCGGCCAGAAGGCCCACGACGAGCACCCGATGATCGCTGATCAAAGAAGCGTCTATGATGCCCTTGCGTATGGTCTGCGTGACGTGCGAGCCGACGAAGGTCGCGCCCAGAAAGGTGAGCACCGTAGCCACGACAAGCGCCTGTCTCAAGGTGAGGACTTTCGCTCCAACAGCAGAGGCCATGGAATTGGCAACATCATTGGCGCCGATGTTCCATGCCATGTACGCGCCGGCCACGATCCCCAAAACAGCTACCGAGAGATCAACGCTCATGAAACCGGCAACAGATCTATAGCGTTTTCAGCAATCGCTAACATTTACCCATCTCCTTGATCCCTGCAAATGAACAGGCCGAGGCACCCGAATCCGTGACCGTATCTATGAAATGGAACACTACGTGGTCAGTTGCGCACGTTCGGTTCCGTATTCGGCTCTTTTTCGGCCGTCCGTCCGGGGTGAAACTCCGTTCCAGGCTTTGGTGGGCCAGCGAAGTCGCCCTGTTAACGCGATCTGGTGACACGGGCATCGGAATACGTCACCGAATTTGTGCAAAGGAACAGCAAGACACGACATCAGAATCCTTCCAGCAGGAGGTTGCTGCGGATTCTCGCTGCCCGAGCTTCCAGTTTCTCAGCCTCGCCGATTCGACCCGTCCGCCGGTAAAGATCGGCCATGTCCCCCAGGACCGTCAGCACCTTGGGATGATCGCCTCCCAGGCCTTTCTCGAACAGGTGCAGCGCGCGCCGGTAAAAAGACTCGGCTTGGGGATAATCACCGTCCGCGCAGCACAGCGCCGCCGAAAGATAGAGATTCGCCGCATGACGGAACCAGTCCTTTTCCTCCCGCGGCTCGCCGATCCCCTCCTGGAAGGCTATGATCGATCCGGCGCGCCGTGTCGAAGCGGCCGGCACGGGAATGACGGTCTGTTGGATCTCAATCTCCGAGTCGTCACCCGCGACCAGGGAGAACGTCTCTGCCGAACCGGCAGCCGGAGCTTCCGCCGAAGACGACTGAAGAAACCGGTCCCCGAGGATCTCGCCCGTATCCCGATCTTTGAGCACGTACACTTCAGCCACCGATTTTCCCGCTGCCTCATCGAGACGCCAGCCGGTCATCTCTTCCGCGACACTATTGAGGTACTTCACCAGGCCGTTCTCGTCAGTGACGATCACTCCGCCACCCAGCGAGCTCAAAGTCGTGGACAACCATTCGACGGATTCCTTCACCTGTTTGTCTCGCCATGTTTGTACACGGCGACTTCGATGGTCGTGCGAAGTCCCGTTTCGGAAAAGGGCTTGACGAGGTAGCCGAACGGCTCGGTGAGCTTGGCCCGCTCCAGGGTTCTTTCGTCCGCGTGCGCGGTCAAGTAGATTACCGGAATATTGTGGTGCTCGAGTATAACGCGCGCTGCCTGGATTCCGTCCATGTCTCCCTCGAGTCTGATGTCCATGAGCACGACGTCCGGTGGATCCGTTTCCACGAAATCGAGTGCGGCTTCCCCCGAGGCGACGGTTCCCCGTACGCGGTACCCCATCCGCGACAGTTTTTCTTCGAGCTCCATGGCCACGACAATTTCGTCTTCGACGATCAATATGGAAGGTTTTAACATGCTATCGTCTGAGCCTCGACCTTTCCTGAATCAGGAAACACGACGGTCACTCGAGCCCCGCTCTCGCTCTCGAATTCGATTGATCCGTGGAGCTGTAATTGAGCCAAATTGGTGATCAATCTCACGCCGAGCGAACTTGTCGTCCGCGGGTCGAAATCCTCCGGCAACCCCTGCCCATCGTCGGTCACCACCAGTGCGAACCGGTCGCCGGGCACTGAACGCAGTTCAATGGCTATCATGCCCTCCGCTCTCCCCGGGAAAGCGTGTTTCAGGCAATTGGACACGAGCTCATTGATGATGAGACTGCAAGGGATGGCGGTCTTCACATCCAGGAAGACCTTTTCCACGTTGACGTTGATGGAGATCGACAGGGCGGCCTCAGAGTATGACCGCACCAGTTCATTGGCGAGGGCTTCCACATACTGAGAAAAATCGATCCGGGAGAGGTCGTCGGACCGGTAGAGCTGCTCGTGGATCAAGGCCATGGAGCGCACTCGATTCTGGCTGTCCTTGAGCACACCCACGATTCTTTCGTCCTCGCATCGGGACATTTGGAGCGCCAAGAGACTCGAGACAATCTGAAGATTGTTCTTTACGCGGTGATGAATTTCATTCAGCAGCGCCTCTTTCTCCTTGAGTGATTCATTGATACGCTCTTCCGCACATCTACGCTGGCCGATTTCCATCTGAAGCCGTTCGTTGGCCTCGGTCAGTTCCCGCGTTCTCTCTTCCACCCGCCTCTCCAGATCCTGATGGATTTCGAGGAGAGCCTGCTCGGCATGACGACGGGCCGCGATCTCGTGCTTGAGCTGCTCGACGACTCCTTCGAGGACCTTTCGCCTGGCTTTTTCCTCCTGATAAACCTTGGCCAGGTCTTCAGCGAACTTCAGTGATTGCTGAAAGGCCAATTCCTTCTGGTCGAGGACAGGCTCACGGTTTCGGGTTTCGTCTTCCATTGCGATTCCGGCCCGGTATCCGAGCAGTCTCTTAGAACGGCCCCAGGGTTTTGAAGGTAACAAGCATGTTGTCGCACAGGTGGACCTCGAGCGGAGCGCTCTGAAGCACCTGTTTGGATAATCGTTTCGCCATGTCCTTCACCAAGCGAAGATATTCCTCGTTCTTGTCATAGCCGGCTTTTGTGATCAGACGGAGCACGTATGTGTCGCCGGTACGGCTTAACTTGACGGTCACCGGATTCACGCCGAACAGCCCCTCCGCGGAGAGAAAATCCCCGACTTCTGTCGCCTGCTCCTTTGACACGCCGGGGGTGTAGAACAATTCGCTGCCGCTGATTTCCAGTGCGGATACAGGGCCGATCGTTTTGACGGGCTTGAGCCACGAATCACAGAATATGATCTCAGTTGGTGCGCCGTCGAACATGCTCCTGGAAGCCTGTCCTGCCATTACGCCCGCGCTGGCGACGTACTCGTCATTGCTCTCGCTGCCCTGTTTCATGACGATTTGAATCTGGTAGATCTTGTCCCTCCGGTTGAGCTGAACGGATTTGTGATCCCCATTGAAGAAGCGTTGCTCCATGAGGAACTTGCCAAGTTTGTCGGCCATTTCGCGGGTAACTTGCGAGGTAAAGAACACATCGTTGCCGTTGAAATCCAGGCCCGAGAACGTCTCGAGAGCCTTGATCGATTTCAGCCTGTCGTCACAGAACTGGAATTCCACCGGGCTGCCGTCGAAGACGTTCTTCGAGAGCTGGGCCGCCATGACCTTCGCAATGGCAATCATGTGGGGATCTTCTGCTGCGCCGGATTTGGCCACCATTCGGAACTGGAAAACCTTGCCTCTCTTTTCGATCTGGACGGTCTTGGTCTTGCCGTCGAAAAACCCGTCCTTGACGAGATATTCTCCCAGCTTGTTCGCCTCGTCCCTCGTCACGTTGGTCGTGTAGTAGAGCTCCCCACCGTTGAACTCGAGCTTCGTCCCAAAGCCGTTCAATCCATAGGCGGCGGAGACGACCAACAACAGCATCGCCGATGCCAAACCGCATATTCTTCTCAGGTGCATAGGGTTTCTCCTTGCCAAGCGTGTGGTCCGTAAACGGCCGGACGGATCGTCACGGTTTCACCGCTGATGACGCTTCAGGAACGTAGCGCACGGTCGCGTCTCTCTGCCCGGGGCGGATTGCCGGGCATCCGGCATGGACTATGGCGCCGGAAACCGTCGCCCGAGAGAGCGATGACCTCGATGGTCACCGCATCCCTTCATCACGTAGAATAGGCATCTTTATCGCGACGAGGAGGCCCGTCGGATCCGGCGGGCGCCTCCAGCACTTTATGGTTTGTAGGTGAGGGACATCACCAATTCCTGTCCTCCCGGAGTGTTTTTGATCTCGTAGTTGAACCCGCCGATGCTGCGGGGTCCCCAGGAAACGCCCCCATCGGCCGACTTGGCCATGATGCCGGCGCTCTTCGGCATATAGACGGGCCCCTTGCCCTTTACGTTCAGCCGTGCTTTTTCGCCCGGCTCCAACTCCCAGAAAAAGAGGCTGCTCCCTGTCCTGAATCTCGACTCGTTGGGTCGGAAGAGATAGACCTTGACAGCGAAGTCCGTCTCGTTGCGAACGACGATTTTGTAGAGCCGCTCGCAGGTTGTGCATTCACACTCGCGACGAGCACGGCTGTCACCTTCTTCAGTCGACTCCGGATGGCAACCCCAACCGCAACAGCCGGTCGTGACATCTCCCCGCACGGAACAATGGCTGCCGGACATCTTGGACTGCTCGCGGCTCATGAACTCGGCGATCTGGCTGACTCCCGCCCGTACCGAGGAGAGACTTTGTCCTTCGGATAAACCGGGGCAGAGAAAGAGCCCCGCCACGAGGATGGCTGTCCACAGGGAAAAAAACCGTTTCCGCGTCATGGCCATAGCCCCCTGATTTTGATAGGACAATATAGTACTTGTATCGTAATTGCGCCTGGAAAGTCAATTCTTTGCAGGGGGGGCGGTTTCCCCAATACGGCACGTATTCGGGAAACCGATTAGTCAGCGTGAATGCCAAAGTGGCTTCTTCATCCTCCGAAGGACGGATGGATGAACTCGACCCGGTCGCCATCACGCAACCTGATGAGCGAAAAGTCCTTACGATACACGAATCGACCATTGACCTCCACGATCACCGCGGGATCATCTTCTTTGGTTCGGTCGAGCAAATCTTGTACCGTGAGGTCACGATCTTCGAATTCTTCGGGGAAACCATTGAACGTGATCTTCAATTCCGGCCTCCGCGGATGCGGGCTCAGAGAGTAAATCAACTGGTACGAAAGCGGCGGCGGTGCTGAAATAGCAATGTTCGAGCCTCCCGTCAAGCGCCACGCGGCGACTGGAGGGACCCGCCGATATAGGTAACGTTTTTGGAAGGGGGGCGTTGGGGAGGACCTTTTTTCCAAAGAGGTCGCCCCCCCCCACTCGCTTCTTCCGAGAGCTTCCCGCCTACTCCGGTTGCCCGGCCTTCTTCATCGCCATGAAGACCCGCTCGGGCGTGAGGGGAAGCTCGTTGATTCGCACGCCGATGGCATCGTACACAGCATTGAGTATTGCCGGGATCGTCGGCATGATCGCTCCCTCGCCGACCTCTTTTGCGCCGTAGGGGCCGTTCGGTTCGTTGGACTCGACGATAATGGACTTGACCCTGGGCATGTCCAGGGCCGTCGGGATCTTGTATTCGCCGAGGTTCGCATTGAGGATGCGTCCGCGCGAGTCGAACTTGACCTCCTCGAACAGACACTCGCCCAAGCCCATGGAGAGCGATCCCTGCATCTGGCCTTCCACCGACGTCCGATTGATGGCCAGCCCGCAGTCGTGCGCGTCGGTCATTGCTTCCACGGTGATCTGGCCGGTTTCGAGATCCACACTCACTTCCACGACCTGCGCGGAACAACCGTACGCGGGTGACGTTCCCACGGCCGCGCCCTTATACGATCCGCCTAGACGGGGGGGTTTGTACTTTCCGGTCCCTACGAGGGTCCCTCCTTTGAGAAACGCGAGGCGAGCGGCCTCCCTGAAGGTCAGATACTCGCCGGAAGGCGGGTCGGTCCAGCCACGATGCTCCTTGATGTACATTTTGCGCAACTTCTCGAAACCGCCGGGCCCGCCGTCGAACAGCACATTTCCGCCGCCGAAGGTGATACCCGCGGGGTCGCATCCCATTTCTTCGGCCAGGTATCCGGCTATTTTCGATCGGACCTGTTCCGCTGCCTCCTTGGTGGCATGTCCGGTCATCAGTGTCTGGCGACTGGAGTATGCGCCCAAATCCACGCTGAGATCCGTGTCGCCGGAAACGACCCTGACGTTTTCCAGCGTTATCCCGAGGGTCTCCGCGGCAATCATGCCCATGGCCGTGTCGGAGCCCTGGCCGATCTCCGCGGAACCGGTCAGGACATTGACCGTCCCTCCATCTTCACTCACCTTGATCACGACCGTCGAATGATACGTGTCGGACCGGTAGATGGGATAACCGGCGCCGGAAACGAAGAATCCGCAAGCTGCTCCGATGCCTTTCCCCTTGGGAAGCTTTCCCTTCTTGTTCACCCAATCGGACCCGTCCCGGACGGCTTCGACGCACTCCTTCATCCCCAAGCTCGACATATCGAGCTCGTTGATGGTCATGTCCCCGGTGGTCATGATGTTTTTCAGACGCATCTCGACCGGATCGATCCCCAATTTCACCGCGGCCATGTCCAACAGTTGCTCGAACGCGGCGCGATGGGCCACTCCGCCGTGTCCCCTCTGCGCGCCGCATGCGGGCTTGTTCGTATACACGCGGTACCCGTCGTACTTCATGGCCTGAAGCTTGTACGGCCCTCCCAGGAGCGAACCGGAATAATAGACCGTCGCAATGCCGAAGCTCGTATAAGCCCCGCCGTCGAGGACAGCCTTATTCCGGAGCGCCACCATGGTTCCGTCACGTTTGACTCCCAGACTCATCTCCGCATAGAACTGGTGCCGAGCGCGGCTGTGAAGGAAGACCTGCTCGCGGGAATAGCTCATCTTAACGGGTTTGCCGGTCTGTTTCGCAAGGAGTGCCGCGCTCATCTCCACCGGTGTGGCTTCGCATTTCGGCCCGAAACCGCCTCCCACGTACGGTTTCACCACCCTCACGTTGCCTACGGGCACCTGCAATACCATCGCAACCGTCCGCATGACGTAATGGGGAACCTGGGTGGACGTGTGGAGAGTCAGCCTCCCGTCGAGGTCAAACACGGCCAGGCAGCAGTGAGGCTCGATGAAGGCCGCATCCTGCCGCTTGTTCAGGAACGTGTGGTTCACCACGAGGTCACAGGAGGCCAAGGCGGCTTCCGTGTCGGCGAATTCCTGGTGGACCTCGGCATTGATGTTTCCGGGGAACTCATCATGGATCTGGGGCGCTCCCTCCTTCATGGCCTCGAACATGTCGAACACCGCGGGGAGCTCCTCGTAGTCAACTTTGATGAGGCTTACCGCTTCCTCTGCCGTAGCACGGTCCACGGCCGCCACCGCCGCTATTTCGTCTCCCACGTACCGGACCTTTTCGTACGCGTAGAGCGTCTCATCGTAGCGCGCGGGAGAAACACCGTATTTGACAAGGCCGGCTTCCTTTGCCGTGACGACGGCCTTCACTCCGGGCAGCTTCAGGGCCTTGGAGGTATCGATGTGCAGTATCTTCGCATGCGCAAGGGGGCTCTGGAGAATCGCGCCGAAGAGCATCCCCGGCATGGTCAGGTCGTCGGCGTACTTGGCCCTTCCCGTGGCTTTGACCGGCGCGTCAAGTCTGGGGGCTCTCGAATTGAGAACTTTGAAACCGTTCATTTCAGGACACCTCCGTTCCCGACATGGTATGTGCGGCTTCCTCAATTGCCTCCACGATTTTCTGGTACCCCGTGCATCGGCACAGATTTCCGCTGAGCGCGGTGCGGATGTCCGTTTCCGTGGGCTTCGGATTCTCTTCGAGCAGCGCCTTGGCGGAAAGAATCATCCCTGGGGTGCAAAAACCGCACTGAATGGCCCCTTTGTCCACAAAGGCCTGTTGGATGGGATGTAGTTTGCCGTTTTCAGCCAGTCCTTCTATGGTCAGCACCTCTTTCCCGCGGGCTTGAACAGCGAGAACCAGGCACGAATTCACCGGCTTTCCATCGAGGATCACGGTGCAGGCGCCGCAATCGCCGAGTCCGCAACCGTGCTTGGTCCCGGTAAGTCCCAGATCTTCCCTGAGGAAGTCTACGAGAGTCCGGTTCGGCTCCACAGCCGATTCGACCTGTTCACCGTTCACGATCAATTGGATTATCGTCTTCATCGAGTAGTCTCCTGGAGTCGAAATTGGGGCGGCCTGCCGTTGCGCCGGGTTCGGGACGGCCTCGGGCTCATGGCCTCGACCGGGAACCGGCTGGACAAACCTGTCCCCGCGGCGCGCTAAGGCTTCCACGATCGGGCCCGTTCCAGCGCCTGGTTAAGGACCCTCTTCGTCAGCACCTCGATCATCATGCACCGGTATTCCATGGTGCCACGATGGTCCGTGATCGGGCTGCACATTCCCACCCCGATTTCTCCGGCCTTCTGGAACAGCCCGTCGGACGGCTTTTCTCCGATGAGCGCCTGCTCGGCCGCAAAGGCGCGTACGGGTATGGGAGCTACCGCACCCAGAGCAATACGCGCGTCGGCAATCGGGCCATCGGGCGACTCGAGGGTAATGAGCGCGGCGACGTTGACCATGGAGATCTCCAGGGCCTTGCGCGTTCCCAGCTTGATGTACGACCCGCCGCTCCAGGGCGGGGGGGTCTCGATGTTCAGGGAAAGAAGCAACTCGTGAGGCTCAATGAGCGTTTCTCCGGGTCCCCGGAAGAACTCGTGTACGGGAACGTCTCGCTCCGCAGCGGCGCTCTTGAGCTTAAGGGTCGCGTTCAACGCCATGCAGGCGGGTGGGAAGTCCGCGGCAGGCCGGCCGTTAACGAGATTCCCGCCGATGGTGGCCCGGTTGCGGATCACGGGCGCGCCGAGGCGCCCTGCGGCCAATGCCAGCGGCGTGAACCGGTCGTTGAGAAGCTCGTGCTTGGAGAGTGCCGCCGCGGTAGCCCCCGCGCCGACGGTGAGGCCATGCCCATTACGGGGGATCACGGCGTCGATGCCGGGAACCGCTGCAATGGAAATGACGTGAGACGGCCGGTCCAGCTTGTGCTTCATCCGCACCAGGAGATCGGTCCCTCCGGCTATGATTCGAGCGTTTCCGCCCAAATCGGAGAGCAACTGAAGGGCCTCTTCCAAGGTAGATGGCTGGTGGTAATCAAACTTCGGCAGGAGCATGGTTTCCTCCTCCTGTGAAAAAAGAGCTGACCGTGTCCGGGAAGTCGGCGGGAAGCAGTATGGTCAACCCTTCGTCTGCCCTTCCACCGGTCGCATGCGTGGCATCCTAAGCGCTCCATTTCATAAATACGGTTACGGATTCTGCCCGCGGAGATTGCTTCACCCCGCTCGCAGTCACAAAGTACGGGAATGTCATCGCGAGGAACGGAGCGACGAAGCAATCCCAACGGATAGAGAATTCGAGACCGAACCGATGAACAGGCGTGTCACGGCGGACCGAACCCCGAATCCGTGGCAGAACAGTCGCGGCGAGCCGCATCGATCTCAGACCGACCGCCCAATCTCATCGCGGTTATTGCTCGATCTCCGCTTCGATCATATACGCGGCCAGCCATCGCACGAGGTCCGCGGCGGTAGCTCGCGCTCTCAGCGAGCGCAGCTCGGAATCCTCCTGAGCCTCACATTCGTACGGAGGGCACCGAAAGTAGAGCCAGCCGGTGTAACCTCCGAAGGGCGTGCCGTCAAGAGGTCGGTTTCCCGCCATCACGCCCCGTGCGATCTGCACGTCCACGGGTACGACGACGTGATATTGGTCTCCGGCCGGAGAAACGCCTATCCATCCCTCGTTTCCGGAATGCACAGGAAGCGTAGCCCTCAAGAGGTCATGGAATTTGATGCGAAGCATATCGGGTCCTGATGAAGTTTCGGTATCAGGAACTATTATCGTATGAGAATAGCGGTGGAAAAAACCGGTGTCAAGCGATAAGCGAGATCTGGTAAAAACCGTTGACAAGGGAAAGCAAACGAGGTAGAAATGGGGGTCGTTCATCATCGTGAACAGAACCGGCGGGCTCCCCAACCCTGCGGACAGGGACTACCGGACCCGTATTGTGAAACTGTGTCCGTCCAAACTCACGACCTCTTCGACGCGACGGGCACGGTCAACCGTGAATTCAGAAATCTCCGGCTCGCGTCGAACGCCTCCCGGGGCCGCGCGTGGCTCCCGACAGAGAGACTTCACCTCGGGTCGGACCGATGGGTGATTGGGTGAATTGCCATGATCAGCAGAAACAAATCGGGTAACATTGCCTATTCCGCTCCTATCGTTTCCAAGGCGATGCGAGTGCTGAGAATGATCATCACTGCTCCTCGCAATCCGGGGATCAGCGAGATCGCCTCGGCCCTTTCCCTGGCCAAATCGACCACGCATGGGGTCTTGGCGGCCTTGGAAGAATCCGGCTGGGTCCTGCGAGATCCTATTACGAGGAAGTACACGAGCGGTCACGCGGTCAAAGAATTGGCCGGACGCGCTCACGTGCGATTGCCCCTCGTCGATCGCGCTCGACCGTTTTTCGAGAAACTGGGGACAGAGCTGGACGAGGACGTTTTCCTCGGCATCTTCACCGGGACTCACCTCCTCATCCTGGACCAGGTGGAGTCGTCCAAGGAATTGAAGTTGACCGGCAGGCCGGGGACGAGGATATCGATGTACGCGGGCGGCGCGGGAAAGATTTTTCTCGCGCACATGGACCGGGAAGTCGTGAGGCGCCTCCTCACAACGTACCCACCGACGAAGTTCACCCCTCGTTCGATCACCGATCCGGACAAGTACCTGGCGGACCTGGACAAGATCCGGCAGGCCGGCGTGGCGCTGGACTACGGGGAATATATAGCCAACGTCCAGGCAGTGTCGGTTCCCATCTTCTACGGCAAGAAGACCCGCCGCCGCATGGTCGCGGGGTTCTGGGTCGTCGGTTTCGATTGGCACCTTGTGCCGGGAAAGATGGAAACGGCCCGACGCCTCGCGGTAAAGACCGGCGAAGCCCTGTCCAAAGCCATCAGCAGCAACTACTCCGTGGGAGCGTAGAAGAAGCGCGTGGAGACTGCCCGATAAACCGCGCTACGATGAAGTCGCACAGGGGGCCCGGATCGTTCAGGTCGAACACGGGAACCCCCTGCGGCACGGCAGAAGGGTCTCCCGCTATGGCGACGAGGTTTTCGTCCTCCGTGCAGAGCATTTCGCGGTGAAGCTCGCTCCTGAACACCTCTATCTTGGGATGGCTCTCCCGCTTGTACCCCTCGGTGATGACGAGATCGACGCCGTTGATGAAGCGCTCGCGGATCTCCCCAAGGTCAAGATCGCGATCCGTGTCGGCCACGAGCGCAATCATGGAGGGTGAAGAAATGAGCGTCATGACCGCGCCGGCTTGCTTGTGCCGCCAAGAATCCTTCCCTTCGTGATCGATCTCGAAGCTGTGCGCGTCGTGTTTAATAGTAGCGATGCGGTATCCCCGCGACGTCAATTCCCGGACGACTTTTTCCAGCAGCGTTGTCTTTCCGGAATCCGATTTTCCGACAATGGACAGAATAGGAATCATGGATGGCTCTCCGAAGACTGGGAACTCCTGCTTACCATAATGCACCGCCGCGAAGATCTCCAGCCCTTTGCCGTCAAACGCGGGTGCGTTGACGACAAAAGCGGCCCGGTGCTATAGCTTATGAACGGGGTTCCTGCATCAGCTTCTTGATGTGAACTCCCAGGGCCTATTCGGTCGCAACGAACAATGACAATACTACCCTTGCACCCGCGGCCGGGTTGGCAAGCACCACGCGGCGACCGACGGAAGCCGCAGATATATCGAAAGTTTTTGGAAGGGGGGTGCAGGGGGAAGACCTTTCTTCAAAATGGTCTCCCCCCGCATTCGCCTTTCCAAGAGGAAATAGTAAGAGAGAAACCAATGACCTTAGCAGATGAAGTTCGTCGCGTAGCGTCCTTGACCCACGCCGCCGCCCGTGAAGCCGCGAATCTCTCCATGACCGCCAAGGAAAAGATCCTGGTGGAGATGGCGGGAAAGCTTCGCGAGCGCCGGCCGTTCCTGCAGGAAGAAAACAGCAAGGACCTTGAAGCCGGAAAAGCCAAGGGACTCTCCTCCGCGATGCTCGACCGGCTGACCCTTTCCGACAAGGTCATCGAGCAGACAGCCGCGGGTCTGGAAGAAATCGCAGCGTTTCCCGATCCGGTGGGGGAAATCGTCCGCATGTGGCCCCGTCCCAATGGCATGCGGGTAGGAAGGATGCGCATTCCGCTCGGTGTCGTAGGGGTTATCTACGAATCGCGGCCCAATGTAACCGCGGACGCAGGAGCCCTCTGCCTCAAGGCCGGCAATGCGGTGATCCTGCGCGGAGGTTCGGAGGCAATCCGGTCGAGCACGGCCATCGTGGGTCTCTTCAAGCAGACGCTTCGTGAAAACGGCGTGAGCGAAGACATCGTCAACCTCCTGCCCACAACCGATCGTGAGGCAATTCTCCACATGCTGAAGCTCGAGGAGCTCATCGACCTCATCATCCCACGCGGTGGCGAGGAGCTCATACGCTTTGTAGCCTCGAATTCCCGGATTCCGGTCATCAAGCATTACAAGGGAGTCTGCCACCTCTACGTGGACGCAGCCGCGGATCTCGATATGGCCGTGAAGCTCACGTTCAACGCCAAAGTCCAGCGACCGGGCGTCTGCAATTCCCTGGAGACCTTACTCGTGCATCAGGAGGTCGCGGATCGCTTCCTGCCCGTTGCAGCCAAGAGACTCTCAGAAGCGGGGGTGGAGCTCCGGGGCTGCGAACGATCCCGGGCCCTCGTGCCCTCGATGAAGCCGGCCACGGAAGAGGACTGGTACGCGGAATACCTTGACCTGATTCTCGCGGTGAGAATTATCGACAGCATCGATGAGGCAATGAGCCACATTGCGAAGTACGGCTCCCTGCACACCGAATCGATCGTGACCCGCGACTACGACGCCGCACAGAGGTTTCTCCGGGAAGTCAATTCCTCTTCGGTCATCGTCAACGCGTCCACCCGGATGAGCGACGGATACGTGTACGGCCTGGGAGCGGAAGTGGGGATCAGCACGACCAAGATACACTCCTACGGCCCCATGGGAGTGGAAGATCTCACAACCACGAAGTTCATCGTCCTGGGCGACGGCCAAATTCGAGAGTGAGCGTTGAGAAAAGAAGGATTCACCGCGGAGGACGCAGAGAACGCAGAGATTTTGGACGACATATTCCTCTGCGGACTCCGCGTTCTCCGCGGTGAACGATTATGTATTCCGGGTCTGAGTTGAGGCAGTGGTCCAATCTCAGAGAGGTTTCATCCTGTATTCGCCTTCTCGCAGAAAGGAATCAACGTGGCGGAAATACGAAGTACCATAGACATCATGATGGAACGTACGCGCGGGATGGCCCTTTCTGAGCAAGAGAAGACGGAAATTGAGCGAGAGGAGCTCGAGAAACGCAGCAAAGGGTTTGTCCTAAAGCTGCTGGCCAATCCCGACCTCTCCGACGAAATCCTCCAGCCCCTCGCCAGTGAGTCGGAAAACGAACGCAAGAAGCTGCGATCCATGATCTGGGATACCCTGGTGCGGGACCTGCCCCCAAGTCAGGAGGTGCTCAAGTACCTGGATCTCATGGCGCGGCTGCCCCAGGCCGACGCCAAGGCCGCGGTCCTCAAGGAAGTCCGATCGTCCTTCCACGCTGCGCTGAAACAACAGGCCGAAGACCGTAAGAAATTGATCGGCCGTGAAAAGAGAAAGCTGGCCGACCACGGGATCTCCGGGAGCGCGGTGATTCCCAAGCTTCCCAAGCAGGCCTCGGTGGAAGAAGATTTCGGTGCGTCTCTGGAAAAATTGAAAGTCCGGCTCTTCGAATCGCCTTCCCCGGTTTAGGGGCCGTCCCGCAATAGCGTTGAGGCCAGCCCTCTTGACGCGTAAGGCCTCGCACATTCATCCTCCCCGCGAAAGCGGGGACGATGAATGTAGGGTTCGGAGTTTGTGCTTTTCTGGGAAGCCGACGCAAAGACCAGTAAAGCTTGTTTTCAGACGGTCCCTTATTACCCATAGGCGCTAACTTTTGCTTAACTTGTTCGGTTCCATGAAATTTTCGCCATCCGAATACCCGGAGTTGAAACTCCGGGCTATTATCAGTCGCCCCTTCAGGGCTTGAACAGCAATGTTTT
>Ga0172371_10000335_pt1 | contig 71277 bp, 64 predicted proteins | sample Lak12m_FD_114543 | JGI IMG/M metagenome (GOLD analysis project Ga0172371, IMG submission 114543) | Freshwater microbial communities from Kabuno Bay, South-Kivu, Congo - kab_022012_12m | ecosystem: Environmental > Aquatic > Freshwater > Lake | place: Democratic Republic of the Congo: South-Kivu... | reverse complement strand
CGTTCACCTCCTGTTGCTCTCCACCCCGCCTCGCGGCGACGCAGTTACAGTCGGTTACAGGCTGTAGCGCAGACCTGGAGAGGACTTGCACCTCTCTGATTAAGTGCGCTCGCAGGCGCACGATTCCCGCTTTCGCGGGAATGACGGAGATTCACTCGCCGAATCGAACAAAACTTCTGGCAATCGCCATATCTTTCATGTCCCTTATGCAGGTTGAACCTTGGCGGACTTTCGGGGTAAGATCTCACCTGAGGGACCTCGCGAGAAGCTGTCTGCCCAACTTTCCGAAAGCGTGCTGCAATGACTGAACCCGATCGGACAGAAGCGAAAGGCGCCACCGAGATCGCCCAAGAATTGGAGGAGCTCCGTGAGCGGATCAGGTACCACGACCACCGGTACTATGTGCTCGACAGCCCCGAGATTTCCGACCAGGAATACGATCGACTGTTCCGCAGACTGGAAGAGCTGGAGCGGGCTCACCCACACCTCATCACGCCGGATTCCCCGACGCACCGAGTCGGTGGCCTGCCCCTGGAGAAGTTCACCCAGGTCGCGCACGCAAGTCCTATGCTTTCGCTTGCAAACGTATTCGACGAAGAGGAATTCCTCGATTTCGACCGCCGCGTCAAGCGCGGGCTGGGCATTTCCGGCGACGTCCCCTATGTAGTAGAACCCAAGCTTGACGGCCTCGCCGTCGAGCTCGTGTACGAAAATGGAGTTCTGACGTCCGCGTCCACGCGCGGTGACGGATACGTTGGTGAAGACGTGACCGCGAACGTCCGCACCATCAAGACGGTTCCGCTGAAGCTTCAGAAACACGGCGTCTTTTCGGGCGTCTCGCTCATCGATGTGCGCGGCGAAATCTTCATGAATCGTGCGGACTTCGACCGCCTTAATCGCGAGCGCGACGAAACCGGACAGACTGCTTTTGCGAACCCGCGCAACGCTTCTGCAGGCTCGATTCGTCAGCTCGATCCGCGGGTGACCGCAGGGCGGCCTCTGAGATTTTTCGCCTACGCGATCGGCCGCGTTGAAGGCTCGGTTCCCGGAACGCAATGGGAGACGCTCCAGGCATTGGGTGAACTCGGGATTCCCGTGAACCTGGAGCACACGCGATTGTGTACGGAAGTGAAGGCGGCTCTCGATCACTACGAGCGGCTCATAGAGATCAGAGAGCACCTGCCTTACGAGATCGACGGCGCGGTGATCAAGGTGAATGCTTTGGCGGATCAGGCCGCGCTCGGTGTCACTGCTCGCTCACCGCGTTGGGCTGCGGCGTTCAAGTTCGCGCCGCTGCAGGCAACCACGCGAATACAGCGCATCGAAATCGGAGTCGGCCGGACGGGAGTTCTCACACCAGTGGCCGTGATGGAGCCGGTGAATGTCGGGGGCGTCCGCGTGAGCCGTGCAACTTTACACAATCAGGATGAAATCGACCGGAAGGACATTAGGGAAGGCGACACGGTCGTCATCCAACGGGCTGGAGACGTAATTCCCGAAGTAGTCAGAGTCGTCGAAGATCTCCGCCCCGAAGGAAGCGTTCCGTATCAAATACCCGATACGTGCCCTGTATGCTGCTCCCACGCAGTGAGGCCGAAAGGACAGGCCGCCAAACGATGTACGAACGTATCGTGTCCGGCGCGACTCAAAGAGACCGTGCGCCATTTCGCGTCTCGCGGAGCAATGGACATCGAGGGACTTGGAACAAAGCTGGTAGAACAGCTCGTCGACGCGGGCATCGTTAAGGACGCCGCGGACATCTTCACCCTCGATGCGCCCACGCTTGCCAGCCTTGAACGCATGGGTGAGAAGTCAGCTTCAAATCTCATCAAAGCGATCGAGCGTTCCAAGAGGATCGCTGCCGACAGGTTGTTGTACAGCCTCGGAATTCCACTCGTCGGAGAGCATGTGGCGCGGCTACTCATGCAGGAATTTGGCGACATCGAAGCTCTGTCCAAGGCGTCGGTCACGGACATGATCATGGTATATGGCGTGGGGTCGGAAGTCGCGCAGAGCGTGGCCGATTTCTTCGCGGAGCCCAAGAATATGGCGATGGTCGACCGCCTGCTCGCCGCGGGGGTAGCACCAATCCCGATAGAGGCGCCATCCAAGGGAATCGGCCCGCTCGCCGGCAAGACGGTGGTCTTCACGGGCACTATTTCCGTGAAACGCGACGACGCGAAGAAGGCGGTGCTGGCTGCCGGAGGGAAAGTGAGTGGCTCCGTGAGCCGCAAGACCGACTATGTTGTCGCCGGCGAAGAAGCCGGATCAAAGCTGGATAAAGCCAGGGAATTGGTAGTGCGCGTGCTGACCGAAGAGGAGTTCCGAGAACTCTTGGGAATATGACGCGCTTGGTTACCTAGTAGAGCGATTCAGAAATACGTTTACGTGGTTGTCAGCGACCGCCTTGGGTAGGGGCGGGTCTCAGACCCGCCCCTACAAAGCATATCGCGTAGCTCACGGCCTCATCATGCTGGGGCTGAACTGCCAAGGTATTTGTGAAACGATCTACTAGTGATCGGAAGGTGCACACATGGCCACAATCCGTCGTCGGGCGCTGATTTCAGGAAGAGTACAGGGAGTGGCGTTCCGGGCGTACACACGGCAGGCTGCAAGGAACATCGGCGTGGTCGGCTGGGTGCAGAACCTCCCTGACGGCCGAGTGGAGGCCGTGTTCGAAGGCACCCCGGAACAGGTTCAGGCGATGATCGATTGGTGCCACCACGGCCCACCTGCCAGCAGGGTCGAAAAGGTGGAGGTCATCGACGAGCGCCCTCGCGGCGACTTGACCGACTTCGATATCGCCTTCACGAGAGGCTGGTATTGAGGGCCGCATGACTCCATCTCCTTATCGCATTCGTTCCTCATACCGCCTCGTCGCGTGCCTAACGGTAGCGGCCGCGAGCATTATTTTCACGTGGTGTCCGATGGCTTCTTCCGCTTCAGAAAACTTCATCGTGGTGGACGTGCTTTTCGGCGAGCCGATCCCATTGGAGGCGATGCTCGACGACCTCGCGACAGTCATGGTCATCTATCTGGGCGAGATTCACACTATCGCCCGGCATCATCGCATCCAAACCGAACTTCTGCGTCGGCTATCGTCGAAAGGAGTCAAGCTCGCGCTCGGCATGGAGATGTTCAGCGAGGACCAACAGGCTGCGCTGGACCGCTGGCAGAAGGGCAAGGCAGGGTTTCGTGAGCTGGTAAAGGACCTAGGTGAAGAGAAATGGACTAATCTCAAAGATTACCAGTCTCTTATCACGACAGCGCGCAAACTTGGCGTCCCGATTGTTGGGCTGAATGCGCCTGATGATCTGGTTCGCAAAACAGCGCGGGAGGGGCTCGACGGTCTCAGCGAGTCGGAGCGAGCGCAGGTGCCTCCCGGTGTGACCGAGGTCAACCCGCAGTACGACAGGCTTCTCCGCCTGAGGCTCAAGGTGCACAAGGCATTCAAGCACCGAGCGATGGAGAACATAATTGTGGCTCAATGCGTGCGCGACGCGACCATGGCGCGTGCGCTGGTGCGCTTCCTCGATTCCGCCGAAGGCGAGGGGCGCACAATGCTGGTGGTTGCAGGATCAGGGCATATGAACTACGGCTTCGGCATACCGGAACGAGTCGAAGCTCTGCGACCTATGCCGCACAGGATCGCGATCCTCTCGGAAAGCGGGGAACTGGTTCTCTCCGAATTCGAGAAGAAGCATTCGGTCCCTGTCGAGATCCGTCACGAAGACCTGCGCTTCATCCGCGCTCCAATCGCAGACTACCTGCTGGTGAATCCGCTGAAGAAGAAAGACGCCGTTCCCCACGACAACGGCGCGCCGGACAGAACAGCGGCTCGCCGGCCCACCAATTGACACTTCCGTCAATCACTTCTTCAGTCTATCGGCCAGAATGTCGCCAAGAGTGCCGAACGAGCCGCCGCGTTTGTCCGAGACAAAGTCCTTGTATTGAGCTTCTTCGCGGCGTCGGACAAGACTCCGGGCGCTGAGCGCGATCTTGTTGGTCTCGGGATTGATCTCCAGGATCTCCACTTCGATTGGAGAGCCTTGAGGGAAGCGCCGTTTTAAGTCCCCACGCTTGGCATCCGGGATTTCAGAAACGTGCAGGAGACCGGTCTTGCCTCCGGGCAGGGTGATAAACACCCCATACTCCTGGACCGAATCCACTATTCCCGTCACCATGTCGCCGACGTTAAGCTGGACCGCGGATTCCTCATCCGCAACCACGTTGAGTTCGAGACCGATCCGGCGGCTCGCCCGATCCACCGAGACCACGGTCACATCGACCGCGTCGCCCGGAGCGAGCACTTCTCGGGGATGGTTGATGCGTCGCCCCGTGCCCATGCGAGAGATGTGGATCATACCCTCCACGCCGGGCTCAAGCTCGACGAATGCGCCGAAATTCATCAGCTTTGTGACGGTGCCGCTAAGGGTTCGCCCTTCTACGTAAACGTCCGCAGCGCGATCCCACGGGTTTTCGATGGTTTGTTTGAGGCTCAAGGAGATCCGCTTGGTTTCCCAGTTTAAGTCAAGCACTTTCACCGTGACCCGATCACCAGTGTTGACGATATCGGATGCTTTAGCCACCCTGAACCATGCCAACTCAGACATGGGGACCAGTCCCTCAATCCCCCCGAGATCCACAAAAGCGCCGAAGTCGGTGACATTGCGAACGGTTCCTTCAATAAGGTCGCCGGTTCGCAGCGTTTCCTTAAGGCGCTCAACCTCGCGGCGCCGCTCTTCTTCGAGGATGTCACGCCTGGAGACCACAATATTGCGGCCGCCTTCTCTGTATTCGGCGATGCGAAAGAGAAACCGCTTGTCGAGGTACTGGTCGGCAGTGCCGCGTCCTTGCAGGTCGATCTGAGAATAGGGGCAGAATGCGTCCTTGCCCAGGACACGCACCGTGAACCCGCCTTTGCGCTCGGCAGTAACGAGGCCTTCCACAGGCACGCCGCTGCGGTATGCGTCCCGAGCAGCTTCCTCCGACGCGGCCGCGGTCATCTTAACGCTGAGGTGGATTTCGCCGTCAGCGATCTTCACCACGTACGCGGTGATCCGATCCCCGACGCTGTAGGGCAATGCGCCATTCTCGTCGATCAGTTCTTCGCGCGCGATTGCGCCTTCACTCTTGGCGCCAATATCGACGAAGACCCACTCATCTCCAATCGAGATGATCGCGCCTTCGACCTTCCTATCTTTCTCGATGCTCAGCTCTCTCCGTTGCGGGGAGGCGTCCAGCAGAGCGGCGAAGTCTTCTTGAGGTTCGGCCGAATCGAGTTCGTCTTCTTCATCGGCTGTGGGGTTGATGGGTTTGAGTTCTTCCATGGGTTGTGCTCTCCTACTTGTAGGTCATCATCATATCTGTTACCGTTTTTTGCTTCAGGTTGCAAGCGCCCTCACCGTCCCTTGACGCCGGGAGGAGACGTCGCCACATTGGGACAAGAGCCGCCGCATTGACCCCAGCGATGGAATGCAGGCATATGTTGCCCTCTGAGGAGTCCCGAGCATGTGGGAAGAACTCAACACCAAGGCCCTCGAACTCTTCCACAATCGGCGTTACGCCGAAGCAGCCGAGACCGCAAGACAAGCGCTGGAAGAGGCCGAGAAGTCCTTCGGTCCGGATGACCTTCGCGTCGCCACTTCACTGAACAATCTTGCCGAGATCTATCGTGCGTCGGTGAAATACGATCAGGCGGAACCCCTTTGGCGGAGGTCTCTCGCTATCAGAGAACAGAAACTCGGCCCGGCACACCCCGACGTGGCCACTTCGTTGAACAACCTGGCGGGCGCGCTCTTCGAGCAAGGAAAGATGGACGAGGCGCAACGCATGTTGCAGAAGGTGGTGCAGATCCTTGAGAAGTCGCTCGGACGTCACCATCCCGATCTCGCCACCGCGTTGAACAATCTTGCCGCGCTCAACAGGGCCCTTGGCCAGAATCCGGCGGCCAAGTTCAACTACGAGAAGGCCCTCGGCATACTCGAACAGGCGTTCGGTCCTGAAGATGTGCGAACGGGAGAAGCCCTCAACAATCTCGCGGGCCTGTACTATTCGCTCGACCGTTTTTCCGACGCTGAGCCGCTCTACGCACAGGCGCTCCAAATTGCGGAAAAGACTTTCGGCCCCTTTCATTCGCACGTTGCCGCTTCTTTGAACAATCTGGCAGCGACTTTGATTGGGCAAGGGAAGTTCTCGGAGGCGGAGCCGAGCTTGCTGCGCGCGCAGTCGATTCTCGAGGCGAACGTGGGCGCTACGCACCCTATTGCCGTTGAGGGTCTGCAAGGACTCGCGGAGTTCTACGAAGCGTGGGGAAAGACCGAAAAGGCGAAAGATTACAAGGAACGCGCATCAGCCGCGCTGCACTGAATCACGAGGGCGGCTTCTGTTGGAGTGCCGCCCTTCCGTGCCCCAGCAATCGACTTCGATTTCTGATATATCGGTTGAAAAAAACGTTTACGTTGTAGCCAGCAGCGGATTTGGGTAGGGGCGGGTCTCAGACCCGCCCCTACGAGGCATATCGCCTCGTAAAACGTCTAACCCCCCCTGGATTTTGGTGGCAAGGTCCTTACGAATTGATTTGCGAGACAGGGAACAATCTCAAGTTCGCCAATTCGATGCTATTGAATACCTTCTTCGATCCTAACGGACATCGATAGCCTCGGCGAGGATCCGTTCTTTTAGAGCTGGATGAAGACCGTCGCGTGTCAGGAGGTCGACCTTCTCAACTTGCAATAGATCTTCGAGCCGGTGCTTGAGTGCGATGAGCCCAAGCAAACCGACGGGTCGGTCAAATTCGACCAGCAGGTCTACGTCACTGGAATCCGTGGCATCGCCTCGGGCGGCCGACCCGAAAAGCGCCAAGGATTTGACGCCCCTCGCCCGAAGCTCGTCATGACACGAAGCAATCGTATCCAAGATCTGTTGTCTTTTCATCGCATTTCTACTCCCCTTCTCTCAACCTACTATACAAATATACGAATCGAGATGTCACGGCCGGCGAGGAGTTCCCCGATCATTGTCCATCACGCGGGCCTTGATCGCGTCCGCGGTGTGGTGGTCCATGGCGATCACCGAGCCGTCTTTCCTGATTACCGTCCAGACCGAGCCGCCGTTACTGCGCGGGCCCATCGCGATTTGGTCACCCGGCCTGAGGTTTATTGCTCCCGCCTCCCGCGCAACAGATTCCACCGCAGCGATTTTTCCTGCACGCAGGAGGCTGAGCGAACACACGTTGCCGGGCCGGCACTCAACGTGGTTTTCCGGAATCAACCTGCCGTGAGGATCGGTTGTGGGGTGCCCGAGAAGGTCGTCAAGATAGTCCACGGACGCTTTGTCGTGAACGTGTTCCAGGTCGCGGGCGCGAGGGTGGAGTTCCTCCGCGGGCGCACCAACGTGCTGCAGATAGGTCTCCCACAATCTGTGGGCCCTGAGAATTCGATTAGCCTCCCGTTCTCCATTGGCGGTAAGGATGTAGCCGCCGCGCTCTTCCTGCAGCAACCCTTCCCGCGCCATGGCTCTGACTGCCCGGGAGAGGCGGTCGGGCCGGGTCTCGGCAAACGATGCCATTGCAGCGGCATCGAGTGGTTTACCACCACCTCGGGCGAGTGCGCCAAGCACGTCCTCCATCACTTCTTGCGGCACCATTCGCCGCAGCCGGAACCACCGTGCCAACAAGCCGTAATTCGGCGCCACCACCAGCACAACGAGGAATTGGAAAGTGCAAAAAAGCATGATCGCTCCGCCGCCAGCGGAGTCCAACCAGACACACAGATACAATCCGCCGACCACGCTCGTCACTCCGAATACAGCCGACATTAGCATCATGCGTTCAAGGCGGTCGCTGAGCAGATACGCGGTCGCGGCCGGCGTGATAAGCAGTCCCACCACGAGAATGACTCCAACCATGCTCACAGCGCTCACCACAACGAGTGAGACGCACGTCGTGAGCGCATAGTCGATGAGCACAACCGGCATGCCGATCGATGCAGCCATGACCGGGTCAAAACTGGTGAGCTGGAACGACCTGAAGAAGAGAACAATCACCGAGAGTACGATGCAGGCTGCGATTGCAGCGACCCACAGGTCATGGTCAGCGACGCCGAGCACATCACCCATGATGAAATGCATGAGATCGATGTGAATATAGTTCCGGAAAATGGACACCAGCACCACACCGCCAGCAAATACGCCGGTGTACATGATTCCGATGGCGGTGTCGTCCTTCACGCGGGAGACCCGCGACACAAACCCTATCGAAGCAACGGTGACGATCGCTGCGATCAGCGAACCCAGAAGCATCGCGGGAGCATGAGCCTCCACTTGAAAAAGTAGCTTCATGAACAAGTATCCGCCGGCAACCCCTGCGATCATTGCGTGAGACAACGCATCGCCGAGGAACGCCATGCGTCTCAAGATCACCAGACATCCCACCACGCTGCACACGATCGCGGCCACAGATCCGCCGATGAGCGCCTTCTGGAAGTAGGTCTCCTGAATTGGACCGATGAATGCCTGAGCGAGCAGCTCGATCATGCCGGCTTTCCTCCGGCTGGAAGTGCGGAGAATATCTTAAGCGTTCCCTCGTAAACCTCGCTGAGGAGCTCCGAATTCAGCACCGCCTGTGGAGGGCCGTAAGCGTACAGCCTCTGCTTTATGAGGAGTAACCGGTCGAAGTATTCCGCAGCGGTCGCGAGGTCGTGATGTACTACCACCAATGTGCGTCCGGCAGCCTTGGCTCGGTTGAGCACGTCGAGAATCGCGCGCTCGGTCGCTGCATCCACCCCTGAGAATGGTTCGTCAAGAAGGAGCACGTCCGCACCTTGCGCCAGAGCGCGAGCCATGAAAACCCGCTGCTGCTGTCCACCGGAGAGCTGACCGATCTGTCGCTCGCGGAACTCGCTCATTCGCACCATTTCCAACGCTTGGTCCACACGGGCTCGGTCCTGCGGTCCCGGATCACGCCACCACGGCACGTGGCCGTACCGGCCCATCATTGCGACTTCTCCCACGGTAATCGGGTAATCCCAATCCACCGCTCCCCGTTGCGGCACGTACGCGACGCTACCTCTGGCCCTGTCTGCGGGTGACCCCAGGATTCTTACCGAGCCGAAGTCCGGCTTCACGAATCCCAAGATTGCCTTGATGAGCGTAGACTTGCCCGCACCGTTGGGTCCGATGACGCCAACAAGGAGGCCCTGTTCGATGGTCGTGGACACGTCGAGCAACGCGGGTCGCGGGCCGAAACTGACCGTGAGATTCTTCACTTCGATCGCAGGAACGTGATTGTCAGGCATTTCAGTGGCCATGCGTGTCACGCTCCTTCGGCTGCGGTGCTTCGATATTCACCGCGAACGCAGCCGCGATTTTGTTTGCTTCATCGGACCAGAGCGATCTGTCCGCGATCACACTCGAATCTTGAAGCACTCGCACGCGCACCGCCTGAGACTTGCCCGCCATGTCCAGGGGCGGATTGGCCTCCACGTAGATCTCGTTCTTTCCTTGGGCAAGTCCTGAGACCGAGTCCACACGAATGGGCGAGCCGGCCTCGACTCTTTCTGTTCTCCTGAGGACATCCCTGCCGTTGACGCGGACCACGAGCGCCGGAGCGTCATCGCTTCCGCTGCCGTGCAGAGCGAACGGGTCGGGCTCGAGGGGAAACGTGGTGGTCACTTCCACCGTCACTTGACCGTCGGCCGCGTGCAGGTCGACGTGCGGCGCGTTGTGCACCGCAGTGCGATGGTTCATGTAGAACGCCAACCCTCCCACGAGCACGAGCCATATCAAGACTGTTAGTGCAGGCCGCATGTCCGTCACTTCAGAGCATCGATAATGGTCAGTACATTCTCGCGCATCATGCCGATGTACGTATCCCCGGCGGTGCCGATTTCACCCATCGAATCGGAATAGAGAGTCCCCCCGACCTTGACGCCCGCCTCTCGTGCGATTTCACGCACCAGTTTGGGGTTGACGCTTGTCTCGACGAATACGGCCTTCACGCCAAAGCTCTTGATGGAAGCTATCACCTGCTTGCGCCGTTCGGGCGTCACCCCAGCGCCGACCTCCGCACCGGTTGACCATCCGACCGGAGCGCGATTCTGAAAGCCGTACTCCGTGGAAAGATAGTTGAATGCGTCGTGGCTCGTTACCAGAATACGTTGTTCGGGCGGAATTGCATTGAACTGCTCTCGGATCCACGAATCCAACACTCGCAATTGCTGAAGATAAAGCTTGGCTCGCGCACGAAAGTCGGCTGCCTTGCTCGGATCGAGCGCAGAAACGGCCTTGACGATGTTATTAATGTATATGGCCGCGTTCCGCGGAGAAAACCACGCGTGCGGGTCTGCGATTTTTTGCCCCTCAGCCTCCAGCTCGAGCGGCTTCACGCCATCAGTGCACGTGGCAAGCGGCTTGCCCGCGTCTTTGGCAAGGGTAGCCATCCAGTTCTTACCCTCGAGGTGGAGCCCGTTCTGGAGGCACAAGTCAGCGGAAAGGGCGAGTTTCGCGTCGCCCGGAGTGGGCATGTACGTGTGCGGGTCCGCGCCGGGAGCGAGGATGCACCGCACTTCGCACGCGTCTCCCACGACCTGCCGAGTGAAATCAGCCACTTGAGTGGTCGAGCATACGATAATCGGTTTGCGTGCAGGAGTGGGGGGCTGGCTCCTTTCCTGGGCCGATCCCGGCACGCCACTGAGGACGAGCCAAAGGCCAACCAACATCACGATCACGACCGCCACACGGGATCGCGCGTCCCCATACCACATGACATCCCTCCGAAAGGTCGTTTTCAGGTCTCTTGCGCAGCTATTTCCCTAGATATTCGAACAAAATCCGCAAACCAATGATAACAAGTACCACGCCTCCGGCGCGCTCCGCCCATTGCCCCAGCGCCATGCCCGACCACTTGCCGATTCGACAACCGACAAAGGACATCACGAGCGCAGTCACACCGATGAAGAGAGCGGGCTGCCACACCGTCATACCAATAAGACTGAACGTCACACCAACGGCGAGTGCGTCGAGGCTCGTGGCCACCGATAACCCAACGAGACTCCATCCGCGGGTCGGGTCGAATCCGGTGGCGCATCTATCGGGGTCGAAAGACTCGTAGATCATCTTGCCCCCGAGAAAAACGAGAATAGCGAACGCAATCCAGTAGTTCAGTCCCCCCGCAAAAAGCGAAATACTCTCGCCGCCAGCCCAGCCGAAAAACGTCATCATCGATTGAAAGAGGCCAAAATGCCAAGCCAGGCGGAACGTATGTCTTGCCGTCACGGTTGCCAGGGTCGCCGATACGCAGGTGGATACCGCAAATGCGTCGGCTCCCAGAGCTATTGCAGTCACCAAAAGGGTAATTCCGTCCACAATTACATGTTCCCGTGACAACGCGACAATCGCTGTTGTTCACCAATGTAACAGTCGTGCCGGAGAATCGTCAACACCGTTTCGTCAGTGTCGTCTCGTCAGGCGCCGGAACCTTGAGCCAAAATACTCCTGCTCGCGGCCGATTCGGTGTGCTATTTTAGTTAAAGGTCTCCGCGGGTGAGCGCCGGCGGCACATCTGCCCGCTTACAATTGTCGAACTTTCCAGCGGAGAGAAAGGGCAGAATTGCACGGATTCGACCCGGGATATGCACGATCATCATCATCATGACCATGCCTCGGAAGCGGGAGGCTCGGAGCACAGACTCGGCACCGCACTCTTCATTACGCTGGCGTTTATGGCGGTGGAAGTTGCAGGTGGTATTCTTTTCAACTCGCTCGCACTCCTGGCGGACGCGGGCCACATGCTCTCCGATGTGGCATCGCTCGGCCTCTCGTGGGTGGCATTCAGGATCGGACGTCGCGCCGCGGGCGACCGGCACACCTTCGGCTTTCGACGCAGCGAGATTCTTGCAGCCCTCTGTAACGGGTTGCTTCTCTGGGCGGTGGTAGCACTCATCCTTTACGAGGCGATCCAGCGTTTCTATGCCCCGGTACCGGTGAAGGGCGGCGGCATGCTCGCAGTAGCCGGCGTTGGACTCGCGGTAAACCTCGCCATGGCTGTGCTCCTCTTCAAGGGCAAGGACGCAAACCTAAACGTCAGGTCAGCATTCCTTCATGTTATCGCTGACGCGCTCGGCTCGGTTGGGGTGATCGTTGCGGCGGTGGCCATTCTCTTCGCCGGCCTCAATTGGATGGACCCGGTGGTGAGTGTGGTTATCAGTGCACTCATACTCTATTCGTCATGGGGACTGCTCAAGGAATCGACTCACATCCTCATGGAGGGTGTGCCACACGGAATCGATATTCGTGAGATCGAAGATTCCATGGTGCAGCAGAAGGGCGTGTGTTGCGTCCACGATCTGCACGTGTGGAGCATCACGAGCAATCGCCATTCTCTGTCTGCTCATGTGGTGCTCGCAGAGAACGGTGCGGACCGTGACGATGTGTTGGCCCAGGTCAACCACGTACTTCACGAGCGCTTCAACATCGACCACACCACGATTCAGATCGAATCCACCCATGACCTTCGGACCGATACGGAAGGACTCGTGTGCCGCAAGGGCACGCGCTGCAACGCGTCGAACTGAGCTAATATGAACGCGGTCCCCGAACTCCCGACACAGCCGGATACGAGCACCGAATCCAAAATCCTTGCGATCTGGCTGCTTGGCGGTCTGCTACTCGTTTTCGCGATACGAGCCGTCCTGGCGTGGACGGTCAACTTGATCCCCGATGAATGCAGCTACTGGGCTTGGTCTCGCCGCCTGGACTGGTCGTATTTCGACAATTCCGGAATGGTTGCGTGGCTGATCCGGGTCTCGACCGCCCTGTTCGGAGAGTCGTCGCCACTGTCGGTCAGATTCCCTTTTCTGGTCCTTTCCGCTCTCGGTACATTCCTCGTCTATTGCGCAAGTGTTCTCCTATTTCATAATCGGCAGCGGGCGTTGCTCGCGGCAATGCTCCTCAACATCACGCCTATGGCTCTCCTCGGCGGCGCGGCGGCTGTGCATGATAATGCACAACTGTTCTTCTGGATCGCGTGCCTCTGGGCCATGGTACGGTTTCTCAGGAGCGAAGACGCCAGATGGTTCTACTTGATAGGTGTGTGTGCAGGGTGCGCAATCTTGAGCAAATACACTGGAGTGCTGGTGCTGCCGTGTTTACTCATATTCTTCCTGTGGAGCGGCGCACACCGGAAGTGGCTCCTGCGGCGGGAGCCATGGATTGGGGTTCTTATCGCAGTTCTGTTCGCATTGCCGATCGTCATCTGGAACATCCAACACGACTGGGCTTCGCTCCATCACATTCTCTTCATCGGTACCGGATCGAGCTCATTTTGGCGCAAATTCGTTGATGGGATCGGGTACAACCTGGCCCAGTTCCTGCTGGTCTCGCCCTTGTTCTATTTCGGACTGCTGGTTGCCCTTGGGGCGGGCGTCGCGGCAAATCTGTTCAAACCCAAACCGGAACACGCGCTCTTGTTGTGTTTCAGCCTTCCGCTCCTGCTCTTTGCAGTCATGTCGTTCAAAGGGCACGTGGAAGCAAACTGGGCATCAATGGGATATACATCCGCTGCGATCCTGGCGGTCGAACTGATCGGACAGGCCCGGAGCAGCGGTCGAGGAGGCGTGTGGAGCTGGTTCGGCAGCCGTTTCTTCAAGTGGGGCGTCGTGCTATCCGTGGTCCCGGTTGTGCTGGTGGCGCTTCATGCGTGGGTCGGGCTCCTGCCCGCGGCCCTCGAACGGAAAGTCGGAAAGGCTGACCGCGTTATCTGGGAGACTCGCGGCTGGGACGGGCTCGGACTGCACGTGGCCAGCCTCCGCAAAGACGGTGACGTGATCGCCGCGGACACCTATCAACTCTGCGCGCTGCTTGAGTTCAACGTGCCGGGGCAGCCGTTCGTGCGATACCTCGCACCGTGGAACCGCCCGACTCAGTTCGATGTTTGGGAACCTTCCTTCGAAAACCTGCGAGGCCGCAACATCATCTTCGTATCAAACAAGAAGCTCGTTCTTTCTTCAGACGCGCTGAAAACGATCCACGAGAATTTCGCCGCCGTGGAGCAGCTGCCGTCTTACCAAGTCATGTATCACGGGCAAGCCATTCGCGAAGTGTACGTTTGCCGCGGCCACGACTTCAATCCGGATGCACCTTTCAAGCTGGGGCCTCGATCGCTCTTCTACAGAGATTACTGATTACTGCGTTTCGTGGGTTCGGCAGCACATCGCATCGAGGCAGGTTGTGGGTCTGGCGTCTATTCGAGGTGGGACAGGCATCCCCGGATCAGTCCGGGGCAGGCTCTGCCTGACGTCTTGTTCGTGGTCAATTTCCCAATAGACAGGCGAGACGCCTGTCCCACCAAGACTCTCCGAAGTCCATGATTCAACTCATTATACCGATGCGCTTTCCAACAAGTGACATAGAAAGGGCCGGCAGGGACGCCGGCCCCCACCATGTTTGGTGGCGGCGGGCCTCCGTGCCCGCCATCTTCACTTGTATGAAGGCGCACTGGTATTAAACGGTAACAGAAGTGCTCCATTTCACAAATGCGGCTGCTATGTTGTCACCAAGATCGTGCCGTCAGGCTGATCCTCTACTCTGAGCCCGTACGCTGAGACGACCTCCCGAAGCGGCCTGCCGAAGAAGAAATCGAGCGTATCTGCTGCCAGTTGAAAACGCTCGGCCGCACGAAGGCGCACTTCATGATCCATTTGGAGCAAGCCGACCACCTCGTCGATCGTTTGGCCTTTGGTGGCGCCGAGACGAGTCATCAACCGGGCAAGCTCCGCGTGGGAACACCGCTCGTCATGGCGTTCGATCACCTCCCAGAAATAGCCTGTTGACCCAAGGAAGGCTTTGCGGTCGAGCTTCGGCTCTTCGTCAATCTCATTGTAATTGGCTGGGTTCCAGCACTCCTGCGCGGCACACTGCCGAGGGCGTGAGTCATAGATGGCGCAGGTCTTTGTCATGTCTTCAAAGAAGACACATGTCCGGCTGTGCGGTTTTTCACGTATCTTGATGAATTCACGATCCGTGTTGGTCGCCTGCTCGGTTACATTTGAGTAAACGGGCTCGCCCGAGCGTATCGTGATCACGTGCCGAGGAGTGAGGACGTTCTTCACGAACAGGTCCATGTCATGACTCGTGAGGGTCGGGCTCCCCATGGTGCAGCACTTGCCGCACCTGATGCAATTCGGTCGCGTAGCATAGGCCGCCTTTAACAGGAGTTCGCGGATCTGCGTCCAGATTTGCTCGTCCGTGCGCGTGTCACCGCTCTCCGGATGCGGCGCCAGTGCCTGAATCTTCTCAAGCACGCTCTCGATTAGCGCCTGAGGCTCGACGCTCGCGCCCACTTTCCATATCGCTTCTCGAGCTTCCTCTTTGAGTGCCACCTTGAAGAAGTCCCAATCAGCTCTGTTGAAGTCTTCGTTCATTCGTTTCACCGGTCGTGTTTCTCATGCAGTGGGAAAATGTCCATCTGCGATAGTAGCCGATAAACCGCAGAGAGAAAAGGGGCTCGTCCAATCCAAGAGAACTCGTCTCAGGTGGAATCAAGGGGAACTGCCTATTGGACGATGCAGGGATAAGACTCGTTCAGGTTTCCGAGTTCACGATCGCCGTTTGTTTTTAGGGACGGGTGACTCCGGCGTTATACATCGGAGTGCCGAAGGCATAAGAGGGCTTGTTTACTCCTTCACGGACATTTGTCATGAGGAAGCGGAGGAACCTCCTATTGCTCCGCAACCCCGACGTGTAACGTCGGGGCCACCCACCGATGCTGCGGACTGCGCTACAATTGAAGCACTTGCCCTCCCGGAGGTTGATTCGCTTCGCTCACAATGGCTACGCAGGAAGACGCCATGATTTTCTCATCTTCGGTTCATGCCTGCAATCCCGCAATTTCAGCGATTGACGCTCCGCGTGTTCCGTGTCAGGATGGCCGTCCAACATGAGCGCAATTGGAGCGGCCTGTGGAAAGAGGTGGCAGATGCAAGTGAATTACTACGATCTCGGAAGGATGAGCGTAGCCGAAAGGCGACAGCTTCATCGCCGCGGCGCGCTCGACCTGTCACAATTGGTCGCTCAGGTCGCACCTCTCGTGCAAGAAGTCCGGACCCGTGGAGATGCTGCGGTGCGGGAGCTGACCAAACGATTCGACCGAGCGGATATGGACCCGAGTTCTTTTCGAGTGCCGCTGGATGGGTTGGACGAAGCGGTTGCACAAATCCCGGCAGATCTCCGTGAAGCAATGGAGACATCCATAGCCAACATCCGCAAGTTCCACGAGCGGCAATTGGAGCCGCCAGTCTGGGAAATGGAAATCGCCCCGGGGATCGTCGCGGGGGAACGGGTCATTCCGCTTGCCTCGGTGGGTCTGTACGTCCCGCGGGGCAAAGGGTCCTTTCCGTCCATGATGATGATGGCAGGCGTGCCGGCCAAGGTCGCTGGCGTCGAGCGCATCGCGGTGGTAACGCCACCCGACGTGCACGGTCGACCCGACCGGGCTACCATTGCCGCAGCCCGCATCATCGGCATCGACGAAGTCTATGCTGTCGGCGGTGTCCAGGCAGTCGCAGCTCTGGCGTTCGGTACCGAATCCATCCCGCGAGTGGACAAGATCGTCGGCCCCGGATCGGGGTACGTCCTCGCGGCGAAGCAACTGCTTTCATCGGTTGTCGATACTGGATTGCCCGCTGGCCCGAGCGAGGCGATCGTTCTTGGCGACGGTTCCATTGACGTCGAAATGGTCGTGACAGATCTCCTCATCGAGGCGGAACACGGCCCGGACTCTTCAGCTTACCTCGTCACCACAGATCGGACTGAAGCCGAGGCCGCGCTGCGCCTGATACCCGAGATGGTCAAGCGACTTCCCGAGGAACGGCGCTCATTCTGCGAGTCGGTATTCCGCACGAGCGGCGGGGTGCTGCTCGCGCCGGACGCGAACGCGGCGGTGGACTTCATCAATGAGTTTGCGCCGGAGCATTTGCAGGTCCTCACGAGCGACCCGGAGGCGATCCTGCCGAAGATCCGTTTCGCAGGCGAGGCATTGCTTGGGCCGTTCACTCCTGGCACACTAGCGAACTACTCCATCGGACCCAATGCGATTCTGCCGACCTCGGGTTTCGCCCGGACAGCATCCGCACTTTCGGTGCGAGACTTCACTAGACGTATGTCGTTCGCTCGCGTCACGGAGGACGGATTCCAGAGTCTTGCGCCCAAGACTCTCGTCCTCGCGAACTACGAGGGGTTCGCGGCCCACGCCGCTGCGCTGAGCCGGCGCCTCAACCGAGCCTGAGGGATTGAGCTATGGGAGAGTTCACGCATTTTGACGAAAAAGGTCGGGCGCGTATGGTTGATGTTGGTGAGAAGGACGTGACCGAGCGCGAAGCAGTCGCGCGCGGCGAAGTCCACATGCGTCCCGAAACGCTTCGGATGGTTCTGGAGGGCTCAGCGAAGAAGGGCGATGTTCTCGGAGTCGCCCGGATCGGTGGCATCGCTGCTGCGAAGAAGACATGGGACCTGATCCCCCTGGCGCACCCGTTGCCGCTCACATCGGTCAAAGTGGACTTCGAACCGGATCAAGATCGTTCCATTGTTCACATCGAAGCCCGGGTGAAGGTTACGGCACGTACCGGCGTAGAGATGGAAGCTCTCACAGCGGTGTCGGTCGCCGCTCTCACTATATACGATATGTGCAAGGCGGTCGACCGAGGGATGGTCATCTCTAATGTGCGGCTCATGGAGAAATCCGGCGGCCGTTCGGGCAGGTTCAAGCGCGAGAACGGCTAACGCGTCAGCCAACACAGCAAAAGAGGCAAACATGAAACTGAGGGCGGGTCGCGCGGTATTGTGGGTCGTGCTGGTGCTCGTAGTGGCGATAGGAGCCGCTTTGCTCTGGGTGCCGCGGCTTAACCGGTACCAAACCGAGGGGACCATCGTTCTTCCCGGCTTGAGCCGGCCTGTCACGGTCACCCGCGACGAAAAGGGCATGGCGTACATCCATGCTCAAACCCTTCCCGACGCCATCATGGCTCAGGGCTTTGTTACCGCTCAAGACAGGCTGTTCCAGATGCAGGTGACGCGCCTGTTGGCGGAAGGTCGCATATCCGAGCTGGTGGGCGAGGCGGGTAAGCCCCTTGACGTACGCATGAGAACCATCGGCATTCACCGCAATGCCAAGCGGCACGCCACAATGTTGGATGACAATTCGAAGGGCTTCATTCAGAAATACCTTGACGGCGTCAATGCATTCATAAGGACACGTCCGAACGAGCACCATCTCGAATTCAAGCTGGCCGGCATCAAACCGGAGCCCTGGGAGATCTCCGATACTCTTGCGATCGTCTATTACATGGGCTGGACCACCTCGGCGAACCTCAGTACGGAAGTCATGGCGCAATTGTTGGTGGACAGGCTCGGGCCGGAAAGGGCTCGAGAGCTGTTTCCGCTCAACATAAACCCTGACGATCCGCGAGATGAGGTCGCCAAACCCGTGGCCTCAACCATCACAGCTGAGCCGCTCAACCTGGCAGCGGATCGCACGCTCCCGGGATACCTGGAGACGCTTGGACGCGGCTTTGGCAGCAACAATTGGGCTGTCTCGCCCAGCCTCTCCAAAGGCGGCAAGCCCATAGTGGCCGACGATCCGCACCTCGATGCAAGGATACTGCCGGGCATATGGTATCCGGTCGGAATCTTCACGCCCCAACTGCGGTCGGTGGGGACCATAGTGCCGGGAATCCCCGGCATGGTGATCGGCCGAACCGATCGTTTCTCCATGGGCGTGACGAACAATTATGGGGACTGCCAGGATCTCTACGTGGAGACTGTGGACCCGAACGATCCGTCCAAATACAAGGAGGGGTCGGAATCCATACCATTCGAGGTGGCGCGGGAGACACTCAGGATCAAGGATAGCAGCGCAGCCGGCTCATTCAGAGAAGATCCGCTGGAGATCAGGTTCACGCGCCGAGGACCGGTGATTTCCGGAGCTTTGCCGGGACTCAACGCCGATAAGGTGATCACGTTGCGATGGGCTGCCGCTGAATCCATGGGGCCCAAGCTCGGCCTCGAAGAGTTGCTGACTGCCCGATCGTCGCAAGACGTGCGTCAGGCCATAAGGCTCCTGACCCCCATCGTGCTGAACTGCGTGTTCGGTGACGTGGACGGCGCCATTGGATGGCACGTTTCGGGGAAACTGCCGATCCGATCCCAGGGAGATTCGACAATTCCCTTCGTGGTCAAAGACCGCACGGACAATTGGACTGGTTGGATTCCGTTCGAGCAAATGCCCAGTTCCAAGAATCCTCGTCGAGGATGGTTGGGCACGTGCAACCACAAGACCATCGATGCCAATTATCCCGGTTACTATTCCTCGTATTTTGCCCCGTCATATCGATATCGAAGGATCAAACAGCTGCTGGAATCCCCGGGACCCAAATCTGTGGATGAGCATTGGCAATACCAAAGAGATCCGATGAATCTCATGGCCGCGAAAATTGCCCCTGTCATGGTCGATGCACTCGCGTCTTCTCCTGATACTAAAGAAATGGGTGAAATACTCGCGAAGTGGGATTACCGCGACGACCCGAACCAGGTTGCGCCGACTCTGTTTCAGCTGATCTATCGGAATTTCTTTCGGCTGGTTTTCGAGGATGAACTGGGGCCTGACTTGACCGAAGCGATGCTGCATGAGGGCTATTTCTGGCAGGAGAGGCTCCAGAAGATGGTTCTGGACGGATCGTCGCCGTGGTTCGACAACGTGCAGACAAAAGACAAGACCGAAACTCTGCAGGATCTGTTTCGCGACGCTGCCCGGCAGGCTGACAAGCAACTTGGTTCGCTCTTCGGTCAGGATCGCAAGGAATGGACATGGGGCAACGTGCATCAAATCGAATTCGTCAACCCGATCAGACGTGAAGGATTCGGCAAGTCTCTGCTGGGCGGCGGACGGAATCCGATGGGAGGTTCCCGAGAAACGCTCTATTGCGCCTGGTTCGAGTACGACAAACCTTTTGACGTCATTCTTTCAGCTTCGTTGCGGATGGTGGCCGACCTTGGCGATCAGGACAAGGTCCTTGGCGTGATTCCAGGCGGCGTCTGCGGCAGGACGCTCCATCCCCACCAGAAAGATCAGGTCGAGCCGTATATGCGTGGGGACAAGGTCTATTGGTGGTTCAGCGACAAGGCGATAAAGGACCATGCCAAGACCACTTTGGAGCTGAAGCCTCAGTGACGACTCATTGACTTCGAGTACCCTTTGCTTCACAATGCCGTCCTGCATTTCCGTTTTCTCAGATGTGCCGTGCTCTTGCACGCGACATCGGCCGTATGGGATGAGTTGTGTGGGCTCGAACCGGAGCCAGGGCGAAACCTCGCCTACACTCCGCCGGCCGGCTTCACTCTTCATCCTATTCCCCTTTCTGATCTCGTGAGAGGAGAATTCCAGTGATCCTCGACTTCCAAACGAATCAACTGACGACCGTTGAAGAGGTCGCTCGCGGTGTCTGGCGGGTCACTGCCCGCACCGACGACGATCTTTTTTCTGCATCGCTCCTGCTGGACATCAGAACGCCAGCGCTTGACATCCAAGCGGCGCGCTTCGACGTCTCGCGCGACGAGTTGGATCTAGTGCAGGACCTGTCACCGGCGATGGAGAAGCTCGTGGGCGTGCGAGTCGGACCAGGCATGACAAAGATCGTCCGCGCTGTGGTGCGCGACGAAGGCGGCTCCGAGCGCGTTGCAGAGATGGTCATCGATGCAATGGAAATGCTCATCAATGCACTCACCGTACCCCAACTGCGCAAGGCCACCGACGCGGTGGGACAACCTGCGACCTTGGACGGCGACGGGCCGAAGGTTCGCCTCAACAACGTGCTGCTTGGCGAGGAACAAATCAAACTCATGGGCGGAAACCCGCGACTCAAGGACAGTTGCGTCGCGTTTCGCGATCTGTAAGCTGGCGGACCGCGGCTCGCAGCAAAGGCATCAATTATGCTCGCATATTCAAGGATCAAGTCGATAGGCGTTCAAAAGCAGTCCGAGAACCTGCTCGTCGTCAGCGGCGTGCTCGAGGACGAACTTTACGCAATGGCGTGCGAAATTGCGATCAGCCGTCCCAACCTCTCCATCGAGCGTGTGCAGGCCCGGATGAAGCGCTTTACCACCTCGCGCTGTCCTCTCGCGGAGAGCGTCTTCACCAGAGCGGAAGGGTGGAAGCTCGACGACGAACTCGACGGCAAGATCAAGAAGGAACTCGGGCGGGAAGGGTGCCGCCACATGGCAGCGCTCATGATCGATTGCTGTAGGGCCGCAGCCAGAGCAGAACTGACCCGAGAATTGCGCTCTGCGATCGAGGCCGATCCCGAACTCGACAAGAAGGCCTTTGCTGCTGAGTTTCTCTCGCGACGTTCGGATCTCGAGAGCTATCTCCGACTCCGCTGACAACGCTGGAGCTTCTTCATGCGCATCGATCTTCACAATCACACGACCCTGCACTCCGAATGCAGCGCCATGACTCCCGAGCAGCTCATGATCGCGGCAAAGAGCGCCGGCCTTGACGGAGTGTGCATTACCGAGCATGGCCGGATCTGGGACCGAGACCAAGCCAGGCGACTTGCCGACACCCATGGTATTCGGGTCTTCCGCGGCGTCGAGATAACCACCACCGGTGGTGACATCGTGGTGTTCGGCCTCGAACAAGAACCTGACCGTATGTTGTCCCCGGCAGAACTCAAGGCTAGGGTGGATGAGGCCAGCGGGGTCGCGATTGCCGCTCACCCTTTCCGGGGCTTTCTGGTATTCGGATTCGGAGCGCTGGAAATGGATATCGATTCCGCCAAGCAGAACCCCACTTTCGCGCACGTCCACGGGCTGGAAGTATGCAACGGGCTCGTTACGGAACAAGAGAACGAGTTCGCCAGACAAGTCGCCGAGTCCATGGGCATTCTCCAGGTCGCTGGCAGTGACGCTCACCGGCCGGAAGCCGTCGGCTCATGCGTAACCGTCTTCGACGACACCATCGACACTGAGGAGCAACTCGTTGCCGCAATCCTGAGCGGTCGCCACCGCGTGGAACGAATGCGCTAGATTCGCCAGTCATTTCTTCCTTGAAGATATCGATAGGACAAGGGATGAACTTATGCAAGCTTGCTTTCATACAAGTGAAATGGCGGGCGCGGAGGCCCGCCGACACCAAGCAATGGTGGGGGCCGGCGTCCCTGCCGGCCATTTACAAATCACTTGTTAGAATGCGCATTAGTACTACATAGCAGCCCAGTGGTGTCACATCGGAGGACCCATGAGCCCTGAAGAAATCACCTGGTCGAAGTGGACCCGAGCCATGGAGCACTATCTCCGGCTCAAGACCTTCCCCGTCGGTCTGAAAATGCTGGAAAAGCGCGAGGAACTAGACTCGAACCGGTGGCTCCGCAGGTCACCCGAGCCGCTCACGCTTTGTCAGATGATCAGCATTGCCCGCACGTTCGACTGGACGGTGGGCGGCACCGCGGAGGACCTTGTCCCGCCCAGTTGCCCGAGCGTGCTGGGACTGGCCGAAGTGCCGGATTGGGTCGCGGACGGCGCCATGCGCAGCGTGGTCTGGTTGGAGAAGAAAGAAGACGCTGCCGCGTGTGAGCGCGTCATTCAGCGAATTCCTTTCGGCAAGTACGAAGCTTTCATGCTCGCGCCAATGGCGTACGATCCTTTTGTCCCGGACATCGTGCTGCTGTACGGCAACGCGGCCCAGATGGCGCTCCTGGTCAATGCCATCCAGTTCGATAAGTACGAGCGCATGGTCTTCTTCTCGGTGGGCGAGACCTCATGCTCTGACGTGATCGGCCGATGCTTTGTCGACCGGGTGCCGTCGCTCTCGGTCCCGTGCTACGGCGAACGGCGATTCGGCCACGCTCAGGACGACGAACTGGCGATCGGCTTGCCTGTGGAGGAATGCGCACGAATCCTGAAGAACCTCGAAACGCTCTATAAGCGAGGCATCCGCTATCCGATTTCGCACTTCGGCGCGCAAGCAAGCCCGTGTAAGGCGTTGGCCGCGGTGTACGGCTTCGGACCGGATAATAAGGATCAGTCGGATCCTTCTTGAGCAGCCTCCTTGTCCTTCAGATTCAGCGTCTCCTTGACCAAGTCCTTTTCGTGGTCGAAAGACGTCACGCGCTGAACCATGATCTTTTGCGCGGCAACCGGGCCCGCGCCGTGCCACGTGCCTACGCCGTGCTGCCCGGCAGTCCAATGCTGCAACAGCTTGTGGACTTTTAGGATGTTCTCCGTGGGTTCATCGGACCCGAAGCTGAAGAATTCCTCCACGTAGCGCTTTGTTTCCGGGTTCTTGAGTTCCTTCAGGGACGGGAGGGTCACGATAAGCCCGCCGCCGATGTCGCCTGCTAGCGCCATGGTCCGCCAAAATGCATTGCAGATGTTCAACTTGGCCACGTTGCCCATCAGCTCGTCCGGCAGGAATACTCCCGAGCCGGGAGGTTCCTCGCTCCCGAGATGCGCGGCCGCAAGACCGCACGCGCGGCCTGTTTCCCTTAGCACCACCATCTCTGTGACTTGCTCGTTGATATGAGAGACCTTCTGCAGGCCTTTGTATTCCTGAAGAAGCTTGCACGCACCAATGATCTGATTCATGAAGCCGACTTTGCAAGTCCCGCCACAAGTCATTCGGTGCGTTCGGGCAAAACGAGTGACGATTTTGCCGGAGTACTTGGCTTCCTGGCAATGAAAGACACGCTCCCACGGTACAAAGACATTGTCGAAAATCACCATGGATGTCTCGCGCTGGCCGAAGACAGGGTTCCCCAGTTCGTACACGTCATCGGCTTGCTCACGTTCCGCTGAATAGGGCGAGTATTGGCATACGTACGTGATCCCCTCTGCGTCGCTCGGGGTCGCGAACGCCACCGAATAGTCCTTTTCGTCGTCCGAGTGCGCTGACTGTGGCAGCACCACCAGCTCGTGACTCGCGAAGGCTCCGCTGATGTTGATCTTGGCGCCTCGAACCACGATGCCGTCATTTCGCTTTTCGACAATCTTCAGCGAGAGATAGGGATCGGGCCAGTCGATGACTCGCTTTTGACGGCTGCCGCGCGGCTCGGTGAGCGCCCCCGCAACCGAAAGGTCTTTGCGTTGAACCATCTTGAGATATTCGAGGAATCTCGGATGGTATTCAGTGCCGAGGTCTCGGTCCATTTCCCAGGTGGTCGCGGCGAGCGTATGGAAAGCGTCGTATCCAACGCATCGGTAGATGCACGTGCCGAGCCGTTCCGCAGTGAAGGTGCCCGCCCGCGCCTTGGCCACAAGATCTTCCATGCTCGCGCTCACATACGTGTAGCGGTTCACGGTATCGTCAATGAGCGGTGAATAACACGTCATGACATCGGCAAACCGCGGATCGAGCGCCCAGCGATAGCTCGCCTTGTTCGCCTCGACCACGGTGCGCGTGTTGCGATTTTCGAGTACGCTCTCCACACGTTTGCCGTTCATGAAAACGCGAGGTTTGAGTGATTTCAGGCTTTCCTCGAACTGCTCGGGCGTCATCAGGGCCATGGCTTGCCTCCTGGGGGTGTGCCGGGTTTGTTGTCGGCTCGGTTTGAGAATTGATATCGATTATACAACACTTGCCAAGTTCGGCGACCGATCGCGAACAGCGCTTTCCGGAAAACGGTAGTGGCCGGCCTCCGTGCCGGCCAATTATATCGGTTCTCGAAAGTAATCACGAATTGATCTCGGGGTGCCACTGCTGGCTTGTCCAGCAGTGTGATCCCATTGCGCGAGCACTTTCGAGAACCCATATAGGTGCAATCAAATCACATAGTTCTGCCCCGCCCAGCCCTCTCTGGCCCCTCCACGGAGGACGCCGGGCTCTACCGACCTCCTGGAACGCAGCTTCTGGGAACGCCCATGGATGTGTCCAAATCCGGCGAGAGCCCCGTCACTCAGCGTTGCTTCCTGGCGGGTCGCTCACGACAGCAACGCCGTCTCCAGTGAACGGGAGCCTCAATGCCAAAGTGATCACGTCCACGCGCTCAGGACCGGCCTTCGAAATGGTTCGGGCTGCGTATGAAATAGTGGACCCCGTCGTACATACGTCATCAATCAGAAGAATGCGGCGCCCCTTCAACCGTTCCGGCCGAGAGACCGCGAAGGAACCGCGGAGGTTCGCGGCCCTTTGAGCTTCGGTCAGCCCAACCTGCGGAGGAGTGTCCTTGATCTTGCGAAAAGAGTCTCGATCGACGGGAATGCCGGTCGCGGTGGACAACCCGTCAGCAAGGACCACCGCCTGGTTGAATCCCCGCTCCACCAGGCGTCGAGGGTGAATCGGCATCGGGACAATCAGGTCGTATGCTTGCCGATCGAAATGCCGGTCAAACGCTTCCACGAGAAGAGCTGCCAGCGTCGGCCCCAATGACAGACCGCCATAAAATTTGAATCGCAGGATCGCCAGCCGCAGGGATTCCTCATAGCTGAAGCCATAGCGCGCGGCTCCAAAAGCCGGTGGGGACGACAAGCAACGACCGCAGAATTCCGGACCATCCTGGAGCAACGTCTGGACAGGCAGCCCGCACTTCTGGCACAATGGCCCGGCGATTTCACGCAGAGCGCCACGGCAGGCGGGGCAGAGCACCTGGTCCGGTTGCAGAAGCGCCGCATCCTCGCAGAACGGGCACGTGCGAGGGAGGATCAGGTCCGCCACCGCGCGCATCAGCTCTGTGAGTTCGAGCCTGAAAGCCATTCCGCCTCCCGGAGTGGAGACCTCGGCGAAGCATTCATTTGGACGCGGGATTACCGTACAATACGCGATCGCGGCTCAAATTGGAAGCACTCATCACCATTACCACGGACTTCGGCGCCAGAGACGGCTTCGTCGCGCAGATGAAGGGGGTCATCCTCGGGATCAATCCGGATGCCCGCATCATCGATGTGACTCATGACATCGAGCCTTTTTCGATCGTCGAAGGAGCACTCGTGCTCAAGGGTGCGGCAAAGTACTTTCCCGCAGGGACCATTCATCTGGCGGTCGTCGATCCGGAGGTCGGCAGCCAGCGCCGCGGCGTAGTGCTCCGCAGCGGACGATCGGTATTTGTCGGTCCGGATAACGGGCTATTTTCGTTGATCGTGGGCAACGAACCGTGTGATGCGCGAGAGATCACCAATCCGGATTACATGCTCCCGAACCCGCACCCCACATTTCACGGTCGAGATGTTTTCGCTCCTGTTGCAGCGCCTCTGTCGCGGGGTGTGTCCTTGGAAAGCATCGGACCGCGGGTGAGCGATTTGGCTCGGTTGGAAATCAGCCCTGTCAGACGCTACTCGAGCGGACTGGACGGGGAAATCATCCACGTGGACCGATTCGGCAACCTCTGTTCCAATATCGAAGGCGGAATGATCGACCATGACGTTCAGAGCGTCACCGTCGCCGACCGAGAAGTTCGAGCGTTCGGCGGCTTTTTCAGCCAGGTGGAAGCCGGTCAACCCATCGCGCTCATCAACAGCTTCGGGTTTCTGGAGATAGCGGTGAACCGAGGCAACGCGTCACGCGAATTAGGCGTCGGCCGGGGCGCTGCGATCCAGGTGTCGTGGGCCTGACACTGATTTGCTTTCGGTGAGATAGATTTGCGGATGTACCATTGTAGGGGCGGGGGTTATCCCCGCCGTTATCCGAGACCCATACTGCGGGCGGGGATAAACCCCACCCCTACAGTACACATTGGATTGCCGGAATGGCGCGGTGATTGGCACATGGACAGACACTGGCGAAACAGAAGCACGGCGTCGGGATACCGATGCAAACTCGCGAAGCGCAGCGGAGCAGTTTGCACGAAATGATGAAGTTTTTGGGGAGGGAGTCCGAGGGAACCCCTTTTTACCGAAAAAGGGGTTCCCTCGACTCACTTGCCCAAGAACTTATCGGAGCGAGGCAGACCACATTGCCGAAAGCGAATATTCTGGTCCTCACCACATCGTACCCGTCGCACGAGCGCGACCCCTCGTCGGTGTTTATTGCTCGGCTCCTCGCAGCGATCAAGAGGCGCGGGTACGAACTTGCGGTGGTCGCGCCGTCGGACGGCACTGTATATGGCGAGCGAGAGATTAACGGTATCGAGACGTTCAGATTCGGCTACTTTCTGCCGCGCTCGCTGGAGCGATTGACCCGCACGGGTGGCGGCATCCCGGAGAATATGGCGCAAAGTTGGCTCGCGCGGGTCCAGCTTGTTCCCATGATGCTCATGTTCGTGATTCATGCCCTACGACGCGCTAAGAGAGCTGACCTGATCTACGCCAACTGGATTGGTGCGGGAGTCGTGGGAGCCGTGGCGAACCTGCTGACGGGCAAGCCGCTGGTGGTGTCATTCCGAGGTGATGACGGGTATCTCGCGCGGGATAGATTCGTCTGGCGCGTCTTCACGAAATGGGTAACGCGGAGAGCGAGCGTGATTGCGCCGGTCAGCGGTGAACTGGTGCGCATTCTCGTGGAACTCGGGGTGCCCGAATCCAAATGCCGGCTCCCGCGGTTCGGTGTTGACACGGAGACATTCCACCCGCCTGCCGAGGAGAATCCGCGGCGGGAGCAGCCCACAGTGCTGTTCGTGGGGAGCCTCATTCCGCGAAAGGGGCTTCACGATCTGCTGGAAGCTCTGGCGTGCCCGGAATTGGCCGAAAGCGCGCTTGTCGTGGTGGGCGACGGATACGACCGCCCGCGACTGGTCGAAATGGCTGACCGGCTCGGACTGACCGATCGCATTCAGTGGAAGGGAACGCTTGCGCCGGAAGATGTTGCACGAGAGATGCGCTCCGCGGACATCTTGTGCCTGCCCAGCTCAATGGAGGGGCGGCCCAACGTGGTGAACGAGGCTATGGCGTCGGGGCTGCCGGTGATCGCGACCCGTATCGGCGGTATTCCTGACATGGAGGAGGAAGGCAAGACCGCGCTTCTCCACGAGCCGGGCGACGTTGCGGGGTTGCGCCACTGTCTCGTGGAATTCGTCCGCGATCCTGAAGCGCGAATGCTCATGGGCCGCGCCGGATACGAATTCCTCAAACAGTCCGGCATTAGCTGGGACGTGACGGCTGAGGATTTTGACGCAATATTCGGAAAGATTCTCGAGCGAAAGGGAGGTTGCCCATAGGCGAAACGTTCTTCATTCTTCCCGTCCCTCGACGAGCAGCCGCCTGAAGAACCCAATACCGAGAGCTGCGGAGCGCATTCCCCGCGGGTCACGCCGCAGAATTTGTCCACGCGTGCCTGATTCAAATATGCGGGAAGATCACTCTCTTGAAACAGCAGACACCTTCAGCATGATCCCCCCGTATCCCATGCATTCGACGCCGGTATCCAGGCAGCGCACGTGGTGCATGAAGTGGAAATCATCGGGCGCGAGGCCTTCGCTGAACCGCTCGTTGATCAGGGCCACCGGTACGATCAGCTGGGAGATTGCATACACGCACATTTTCTTGGGGCACAACTTGGTGATGAAGTTGCCGTCCGCGTCGAGCACGAACCGGTCTCCAACCTGATAACCAGTGTTGCAGTGCCGTGACTGGACCACTTCCGCCACGATCGAATATCGTTTGAACGCGTCCGGCATTCGGTTGATAAGGCGGGCCCGCGGATCGTTTTCCGAGAAGTTTTCCAGGTCAGAAGCCGAGTATCCGACTCGTCCAGCGAATTTCTTTACGAGTTCGTCGACTGAATCCATGATCGATCCTTTCTCGAACAGAATAGGGCGGGAGCAGGTCTCCGGGGGACGGCGGGTTGCTTTCAAGTGTCTCTGCAATACGGGAGGAATGCAAGGGAGAATTCGGCATTTTTGTGACCATTCGCTTACGCGGGGCCGGAGATCCCAGCGGAAATGTCATTGCGAGCGCAGCGAAGCAATCTCCCACGCTTCACCAGAGGAGATTGCTTCGTCGTTGCACTCCTCGCAATGACACGGTTTACGGCGTGCCCCCGCAGGTAACTAAATGCATACGCCTTTTTGAGTCTTAAGCCTCTTGGAAAAAGGTTCTTTTCTCTTGCCAAGAGAACAAATGTTCGCTATATTCTCTTTATGGAACCGACGAGGAGACAAAAAGACATTCTCGCATACATGGCAGCGGCGCAGCTCCGTCAGGGCTTTCCGCCGTCGGTGCGGGAGATCTGCGCGGGTCTCAGGCTCCAATCTCCAGGGAGCATGCAGAGGCACCTGCACGCGTTGACACATGAGGGCTTCATCGAGAAAGACCCCGGCAAGAAACGCGCGTGGAAGCTCACGCAAAAGGCCTGGGATTTCGTCGGCCGCTCGCAGTCGCAGGCTCCGGTGATTCCACTGGTTGGGCGCATCGCCGCAGGAACTCCGATTCTGGCGGAGGAGAACCGGGAAGACGAGCTGCCGATCGACCCGAAGCTCTTTGGCTCCGATGACGCGTTCGCACTGAGGGTCCAGGGCGACTCCATGAAAGACGCGCACATTCGCGACGGAGATCTCGCCATCATCCGGCCTCAGCAAGATGCGGAGAACGGCAGGATCGTCGCGGTCATGGTGGAAGGACTCGAACCGGAAGCCACCTTGAAGGTCTTGCGCCGCACCGATGACGGAGTGGAACTCCACCCGGCGAATGAAGCGTACAAGCCGCTCGTGTTCACAGGAACGGATCGCTCTCGGGTCAAGGTCCTCGGAAGGCTGGTCGGCGTCATCCGCACGAAGCCCTAGAAAGAGCTTCAAGGTTAAGAGCGTTTGGAAGAGGTTGCCGGGGAGGCCCTTTTTTGCAAAAAGGACCTCCCCGGCAACCTCCCCAAAAACCCTTAGCATTGCAAGCGCTTCCAGGCCGCGCGGGACTTCTTGCCTCGAATAACGGCGATAGGTTATGGCTTGTAATGGTTCAGTTACGCGCGGCTAGGACAGGGTCTGTCCGTGCGCGCTCGGCGAACGTCGCGGCAAATGCCCCGAAAGGGGCAAACCAAGAATAGCCGTAGGGTTCACCCTACGGAAACGGGCATTCAAACAGAGTTTTTCGGGCCCTGAAGCACACGGCTACTTACGTTACGCCCTTCGGGCGAATATCTTTCCTTGGGACGGCGGATTCACAAAACCAGCAGCTTTCCCACACGTAAGTGAATCCTTACCATGGCTTCGGTGATTTATGGACGAATTCGTACATCTCGAGGTACACAGTGCCTTCTCCTTCCTCTGGGGAGCGTTCACTCCCGAGGACCTGGTGCGCGAGGCGAGCGCTCTCGGGCAAAGAGCAGTAGCGCTCACGGACTATGGCCTCCACGGCGCGGTGATGTTCTCCAAAGCGGCCGCCGCTGCCGGCATTCAACCCATCCTCGGCGTTAAGATCTCCATCTGGGACGGCTCACTCATTGTTCTCCTGGCAACGGATAGTGAATCGTACGGCAATCTTTGCCGGCTCGTGTCGATTACTCTCGGGAACGCCATGGCGCCCCAGGCGCCCATCACCCGACAGGACCTGAAGCACTGGTCGAAGAGATTGATCTGCCTCGCAGGCGGGCGGAAATCCCGAATCCGGTCGTGGCTGAGCAAGGGACGAAAGGATTCGGCCCGGGTCTGCCTTCTCGAAATACGGGAAGTCCTTCATGACCCGAATCGGCTCTACCTGATGCTACAAAATCATGCACCCGACCGGGAAGACCGCTCTTTTTCCCTGATGGACGAGACCGCGGCACTTGCAGAGGAGCTGAACGTCCCGCCGGTCGCCACCAACGAGGTGACCTTTCTCAAAAGCGAGGACTACACCGTTCACCACATCATGGCGGGAATACAGCGGAAACATCATCACCGAGACATCGAGCCCGTACCCAACGAAACTTTCTTCCTTACATCCGGCGAAGAAATGCGACGTCGCATTCCTTACCCCGCGGCCATTGACGCCACCCGCGAAGTGGCTCGTCTTTGCAGTGGTTTTTCGCTTCCCATCGGAGAACTCCATCCGCCGTCCATTCAAAAGCCCCGGGAGGCCGCGCGGAAACTCACGGCACTTTCCCTGAAAGAACTTTCCAGGCTTCACAGCCCTGTTCCGGTGAACTACCTGCGCCGTCTCGACCATGAATTGCGCGTCATCGAACAACTCGAACTGTCCGATTACTTTCTCCTCGTACGCGATGTGGTGGACTTCGCTCGCGGCCGAGGCATACGCCACAGTGTCCGCGGGTCCGCTGCGGGCAGTCTGGTGGGGTACCTCCTCCTCGGCGGAGTAGATCCGGTGGAATATGACCTGCTCTTCGAGCGATTCATCAACGAGGGCAGGGGAGACATGCCCGACATCGACGTGGACTTCGATTCGGAGCAACGAGACGACGTAATTCATTACCTGCTGGAGCTTTTTCCCCGACAAACCGCGATGGTCAGCACCATTCACTCGTTTAAGGTGCGCAGCGCCGTGCGGTTGGCGGCCCGGGCGCTCGGTTATTCGCTTGGCGAAATTCGACGGCTGTCGCAGTGTCTTCCGTGGTCGCTGCGAGGGCGGGACCTGATGAACGCTCTCGAAACGCTCCCCGAACTGAGAAACACGCCGCTTCAGAAAGAGACGGAACTTGTCCGCGCTGCCGCAAGATTGACCGGCCTTCCTTTTCAATGCTCGGTCCATCTCGGAGGAGTGATTATCACACCCGGCGACGTACGTGCCTGGACGCCGGTGGGGCGCTCCCCGAAAGGCTTGCCGGTGGGACAGCTGGACAAGGACGATACGGAAGCGCTTGGACTGCTCAAACTGGATCTCCTCGGGCTGCGAATGCACACGGCCGTGGCCAAGGCCCTCAAGATCCTTGAGAAGACCGGCGCTCTCCTCGACCTGGAACGACTGCCGCTCGACGATCGGAGGACCTATGCCCTGCTACGCAGCACCGAGAGCGTGGGCGTATTTCAGGTGGAATCCCCCGGCCAACGCAACCTGCTCGCCTGGCTCCAGCCCCGGCGTTTCAGCGACCTCATCGCCGAGATTTCTCTCTTCCGGCCGGGACCGGTGGAAGGCAACATGGTGCAGGTGTACGTGCGGCGACGGCATGGAACAGAGCCCGTGCAGATCCCCCATCCCGATCTCGTTCCTGTCCTGGAGGAGACGTACGGGGTGATTCTCTTCCAAGAGCAGGTCCTCAGGATCGTCCACATCTTTGCCGGGCTCTCTTACGCGAATGCCGATGCGTTCCGCCGCGCGATGACAAAAGACCGGCGTTCCGGGCGGATGGAACAGCTCCAGCAGCGGTTCGTCGAAGGAGCATTATCAAAGGGCCATAGCAGGAAACTCATCGACGAGGTATTCGAAAAAGTGTCCGCGTTTGCAGCGTACGGCTTCTGCAAAGCCCATGCTGCCTCGTTCGCCCACATCACGTACCAAAGCGCGTATCTCAAGGCGCATCATCCTCAGGCGTTTTATCTGGGATTGCTGAACGCGGGTCATGTGGGATCGTATCCTGCTCACGTCATCCTGAGTGAGGCGCGAAGGAGAGGCATTCCTGTCTATTGCCCTCACGTTAATGCGTCCGGCCTGGATTACGAAGCCGAAGGCGCGGGCATTCGTGTGCCTCTTGTGGTAATCAACGGCGTCGGCGCTGCTACAGCGCGGCGGATCGTGGCCGAGCGAAAGAGGAGAGGCCTGTTTCAAGGGGAACGCGACTTTCTAGCGCGGCTTTCGCTGCCGGACAGGATCGTGGATACCATGCTCCTGGCCGGCGCCTTGAAAGGACTCGAAGAGCACGAATGGGAACTGATCCCGGAGGTGTGCAGTGTCTGACTCACTCGAACACGTATCGCTCGCGGACCGAGCCGCGATCACGGCCAACGAAGCCCGTTCCATGAGCGTTTTTTGCTCCGGACATCCACTGGCCGTGATCCGGCCGCTGCTCGCAGCGCAAGGCGTGGTGACCTCGCGGGATTTGCGGAGAACCCCCTCAGGACGAAAGGTGCGTGTGACCGGTCTTCAGGTGATCGTCCATATGCCGCCGACGAAATCGCGCAAGCGTGTGATTTTTGTTACTCTTGAGGACGAGACGGGCCTCATTGACGTGACCGTCTTCCCAAAAGCGCAGATCCACTCGGCTCAGGCAGTGCTCTCAGCGGAGGTCCAGACGGTGGAAGGAAGACTCCAGCGCGACGGCCGCAACGGACTGGCGATTTCCATTGTGCTGGAAAGAGTGATTCCGCACCTCACCGGATCGCTGTCCGATATCCTTGAACGGGTCGCTCGACAGCAAAACGCCAACCAGGAGGCTTACACTCGCCAATGAACCGCCTTCGCGTGCGAACCCCCGCAAAAGTTAACCTCTTTCTTCGGGTGCTCGGATCCCGGCCCGATGGATATCACGAAATCGAGACCATCTTCCAGGCTATAGATATCCACGACGAGCTGCTCATCGAACAAAGCCGCGAAGAATCCACTTTGGAAGTCCCGGGACGACCGGACCTGGAAAACCCACAAAACCTTGTGCTCCAGGCATTGCAACGGCTGGAGCGCCGAACCGGCCGACTGCTTCCCGTCAGGATGCACCTGGACAAGAAGATCCCGGTAGCGGGAGGCCTTGGTGGCGGGAGTTCCGATGCCGCTGCCGCACTCCGTGGAATTGCCGCACTGTTCGATCTGGCGCTTTCCGAGAACGACCTCCTTGATGAGGCCGCACAACTCGGCGCGGACGTGCCTTTTTTCCTGGTGGGCGGGGCAGCTGTCGGTGAGGGCATCGGCGAGCGGCTCATTCCTATAACGCTTCCTATGGATTATGGACTCGTGATGGCGAATCCAGAGCTTGCGGTCTCAACCGCGACGGTTTACCGGGAATTCGACCGTGTCTTGACAAGGCCCAACCCCGAGAGTACAGTGTGGACGAGGCTGAGGAGCAGTCGTAATCCGGTAGACCTGCTCGAAAACGACCTTGAAGCCGTTACTATTGCACTATGTCCGGAAGTCGGTGCGCTCAAGAAGACGCTGACGGTTGCGGGCGCTGCGGCTGCGCTCATGACGGGAAGCGGTCCAACCGTATTCGGCATCGCGGGTGCCGACCAGTCGGATTTGGAAGCCATACGAGCCGGGATACCAGGACATGGGAACACGATGATAGCCCGTCCTGTTCCGTACGGCGCTATGATCGATTGATGTTGATGCGCCTGCAAAGAATTGACCTTGTAGCTTCTTAGCCGTGGTAGATAGTATGGATTTCTCGCCCTATCCTTCGGCGAGCACAGACCACTGGGGCGTCGTCAAGCGGTAAGACACGGGCCTTTGGAGCCCGCATTCGGAGGTTCGAATCCTCCCGCCCCAGCCATTCTATCCCAGGCCGGCGAATCAACACCAATGAACAGAGCGAGGAAGATGTGGTACGTTCGGCGCTTTTTTTCGCCCACGGCCTTGACTTCACAATTGGCGGACCATACAATTGAGAACTTTATTGCGCAAGGCATTACCCGTGAGGTGATCTATGGCATCCAAAAGTCGTGAAACGAGAGAACAACAGATCGCCGGCTTCGCAAAGCAGGCGGAAGCTCGCACGAGCGTCCTCAAAGAAAAGGGCTTCGACGACCGAACCATCGCCAAGGACTCGAAACTCCGCGCACTCAAAGCTAAGGTCAAGCAGGTGCGAGAAGCCATTGCCCGCCTGAACTTCCTCGACGCGCAGACGCAGGAGCTTAAGGACCGCAAAGAGCAGGCGAAGGCAGCAGCGGAAGCGGCCAAGGCCGAAGGCGCCGTGGGAAAGAAGAAAAAGAAGGCGGCAGCAGAAAAGCCGCAGGCTCCCGCAGCAAAAGGGAAGGGCGCCAAGAAGGGCGGCGAAAAGGCCAAGCAACAAAAGAAATGAGACTTTCGCTCCTCAGCGCAACCATGCGCGGCAGCAACTGGTGACGGAAACCCATGTTCGACGCGTCCATAGCCGAGACGATCCAAAGGATTGCACTGGTGGTGCCCGGGTTTCTCCTGGCCATCACGGTGCATGAGTTCACTCACGGGTACGTAGCCCTGCGCCTCGGTGACCCGACCGCGAAAGCCGCCGGACGACTCACATTCAACCCGTTGAGCCACCTTGACCCCATTGGCACGATCTTTCTGGTGCTGACCCAAATAATCGGGTGGGCAAAGCCTGTGCCGGTGGACCCCCGTTTCTTCCGCAATCCCCGGACCGACATGATGTGGGTCAGCCTGGGCGGGCCCGCTGCGAACATAACCACTGCTGTTGCTGTAGCGGTAGTGCTCCACGCAATCCTGTTTGTGGTACGTGGACTTGTCGTGGGACAGGCGGCGTTCTTCTTCCTGTGGCCAATTGTCCAGATCTTGCAGTACGCCGTGCTTATCAATGTAGCGCTCGCGATCTTCAACCTCGTGCCTATACCGCCACTGGACGGTTCGAAGATCCTTGCTGGGCTCCTCCCCGACGAGATGGCCTATCAGATGGAGCGCCTGGAACCCTACGGCTTCATCATTCTCGTTCTGTTGCTTTTCACCAGAATTCTTGACTATGTCATCATTCCGCCGATCCGATTCGTGGCAGGCCTGCTGTTGTACGGCCTCGGTTGAGGTCCATGCAGTACGAGGTAAAGCTCGACATCTTCGAGGGGCCGCTCGATCTGCTCCTCCACCTCATTCATCGCAATGAGGTGAGCATTACCGACATCCCTATCTCCCTTATCACACGGCAGTATCTCGAAACGATTGAACTGATGAAGTCGCTCAATTTGGATGTGGCGGGCGAATATCTCGTCATGGCCTCGTACCTGACTCATATCAAGTCACAAATGCTTCTCCCTGTGCCTGAAGAAGAAGAGGGCGAGGAGCCAAGCGAGGACCCCCGCGCCGAATTGGTGGCGCACTTGCTCGAATACAAACGCTATAAGGAAGCTGCGGAGAACCTGGCGGCACGACCCGTGCTCGATCGAGACGTATTTGCCAGGGAGGACGCGGAGCCGGACGATGGGGCGTCGCTGGACGCCCGCCCGCTGGACGTGAGTCTGTCTGACCTCCTTCTCGCGTTCCGCGATGTGCTGGCACGCACCTCCCGCCGAGACCTTCTGGAAATCGAGCCCGATCGTCTATCCATCAGGGACAAGATCCACGAAATTCTCTCTCGTCTCAAGGACGCTGAATGCATCACTTTTCAGTCGCTCTTTGCGGACAGAGCCGATCGGCACGACCTGCTCGTCACATTTCTTGCGCTCCTCGAGGTTGTGAAGCTCAAACTGGTGAGGGTGCATCAGGACAAGCCGTTCGGGACCATACTCCTGTCGCGGAGAGTTCCGGTCGAGACCGACCCGTCCATCGCTCCCGACGCACTAGATTTCGTCTAAGGTAATGGCATCCTCAGGGCATACGGCAATGCACGACTCGCAGCCAATGCAGTCCGCGGGGTTGGCGACAGCCGTCTCCTGTTCGTCCTTCTCGAACACCTTGGTCGGACAGATGCGGATACACTCGTCGCATTGTTTGCACTTCTCGGGGCTGATTCTCGGGAAAAACATCACATATACCTCATGAACGCGACTGATTGTCCTCTGATTTGAGCGTCGTTCGGATTCGGCGACCGCCTACGGTCGCTTGCTGCAGGAATGCCCACTTGTCAGAGCAGCCAAGCTTCGGCCGCCTCCGATATGTATGCGCATCTGGCCGCTCAAATGCAACATTAACCCGCGAGTACGATGCATCATCTCCGGAAGGGCAGCGAAGAGCGTTGCCGATGCTACCACACTTCGGCCTGTCGGGCACTCCTCGTTTTCATAGCTCGATAAAGATCGGTTGGAGGCGATCGGCCCGGCGCCGACCCGGCGTGGCTCCGTAAGGGTTCAGTTTCGTGGGGTGGAAGTCCCGGTCGAACTTGTCATTGCGAGCGCAGCGAAGCAATCTCCAGCGCTTGACAAACGGAGATTGCTTCGTCGTTTCACTCCTCGCAATGACACGCTTATATCGGTTCTCGAAAGTATTGACGGGTTGCCTTGCGGGTGCCACTGCTGGCTTGCCCAGCAGTGTGTCTCCATTCCGTGAAAACTTTCGAGAATCCCTATAATCGCGCGAGCCCGCAGGAAACTGAAGGGATACGTGGCTCCCTGTGTATGGATTGACAATAAGCCTCACCGGATGTTAGGGTTACAGTTGGAATAGTAGACAAATCACATCAGTCTATTGGGTCTCGACACCCGGCCACTATCGACGGTCTTTCCTCATCCCCGGAGGTTCGAATGAAGCCTGCCAAGAAATTTAACGAAATGACCGTTGTCGCGATTGCTTCGGACCAACGGAACATGCAACCGGTTGTGATACTGAAGGAAAAAAACGGCGACCGCGAACTCTATATCTGGATTGGACCTATGGAAGCTATGGCGCTCCAGCGTGCCCTCAACAAGGAAATCTTCCAGAGACCCCTCACTCACGAATTGCTTCGAAATATCATGGAGAAGACCGGTGTGGTCCTCGAACATATCGAGATAGACGACTTGCGTGACCATACCTACTATGCGACCATCTACATGAAAGCCCCGGATCAACAACTCCTCACTGTCGACGCCCGGCCGTCCGATTCACTCGTTCTCGCGACATGGGGCGGAGTTCCGATCTTCGTGAGCGAGGAGGTCATCGAAGGGATGGCAGATGAAAAGCCCGACGAGACGCCCGGTCGCAAGATCGTGTTCACTCAGGAAGACATCGAACAGACGGACGAAGAGTTGACCAAGATCCTGGAACGTATGGATCCGGATGATCTGGGCAACGCGTAGGGGCTCGTTCGGCGGAACTTACGCATCTCTCCCAATTCCAGGCCACTGAAATCGTGCAACGGTGTGGCTCTCGCCCCCCATGCGAGCCGCGGTGCTGCGCCAAGAAAGTGCCCGCTAAGATCCCGATCATAAGTGAATGAATTCCCTCTGCGGGGTGTTCTTCTTTACGTTCGCGGCTCCTGATGGTAGATTGTGAGCGCATTCGAGAGCCGAACCACGCTGAAACAGATAGACCTCGCAGCAGCAGGTATGAATCGCGCGGTGGAGGGCCGACCGGGAGAGCAGGTGGCACACATGAAGAGGGAAGAAGCCAGGGCCTTTGTTGGTGCGGGGCCATTCAGGCTTCTGAAATATTTCATCATTTCCGGTTTCGCCGTCATCGCAATCGTCACGTTTCTGCTCGGGGCCTTCCTCTACACCCGAAATGTTGACACCCTGCTCAAAGGTGCGGAAAACTACGCGCGACTTCTTGCTGAAAACCTGAACTACAACATTTACAATGGATTCTATGCGCCGTTAAAAGCGCGCGGTGTGCGGATGGACCTGCGCAAATGGGACCAATTCGGCTCTCTCGATGCGTTGATCAAGGACTTCACCTACGGGCTGAATATCCAGCGGATCAAGATCATCGACCCATCGGGCAAGATCATCTACAGCACCGAGTACGACCTCATCGGAAAGGCGGAGGACAAGCCGTCGCCGTTCGAACGGGCCATAGCGGGGCGCGATGTGACGGTCATTCGAGACGTGAAGACCGCGCCTGCATTCTGGCAAGGGACTTGGGTAACCGAAACCTACTATCCTCTCCGCGAAGTGACGGGCAACTTCTGGATGCTGGGGAACATCTACGGAGTGATTCAGGTCACGCAGGACGTCTCGCAGCAGTACGGCATGGTCTACAGGTCGATCATCGCTATCATTTTGGCAGCCGCGGGATTGATGGCATTTATGTTTGTTGCTCTGACGCTCATCGTGCGGCGGGGCGAGAAGATCCTCCTGGACCGCGCACAAGAGCAAAAGCTCCTCGAGGAGCAGCTTCAGCAGTCAGAAAAGCTTGCATCGATCGGCCAGATGGTGGCAACACTTGCTCATGAAATCCGTAATCCATTGGGGATCATCAAATCCTCGGCAGAAGTCTTGCTCAAGAAGGCGAACCCCGACGCTGGACGGATCACGAAGTTTTCGGGTATTATCGTTGAAGAATCGACTCGCCTGAGCGCTATCCTCACGGATTTCCTCGATTTCGCCAAACCGCGGTCCCCTGATTTGAAGGTGATAGACCTCCGGGATGTCATCGCGAAAGTGCGAAACAACCTCGAACAGGAAATCCAGGCTCGAAGTATCCAATGGGTGCAGCCGGAGCCGGTGGGGTTCGAGCCGCTCGTCACGGGGGACGTCAACCTGCTTTACCAAGCGTTCCTCAACATGGCCATCAATGCGTTCGACGCAATGGATGACGGCGGGACGTTCACTATCACCCTGGAACGGCAAGACTCGCGGGTGAGCGTAAATTTTGCCGATAACGGGCATGGGATCAAAGACGAAGAGCTGACCAAGGTGTTTACTCCGTTTTTCACCACGAACGAGATGGGTACCGGCCTGGGACTGTCGGTTGTCCACAATATCGTCACGGCTCACGGAGGCCAAGTGACTGTCGAAAGCAAATCCGGAGTTGGAGCTGTATTCACCGTGGTTCTTCCGGCCGGGACCTCCGACGAATTCGTCGCCGACAACGGCGGCCGCGCCAGGGTTACCGTATGAGCACTATTCTGGTCGTTGACGACGAAAAGAACTACCTGGTCGTTCTGGAAGCACTCTTGGAAGACGAGGGGTACGAGGTCCTCGCTGCGTCGTCCGGGCAGGCAGCACTTGAAATCATTCGGTCCAGACATGTTGATACCGTACTTACGGACATCAAGATGCCCGGTATGTCCGGGATCGAACTCCTCGAAGAAGTCAAGAGCTTTGACCCAGACCTGCCGGTAATCCTCATGACTGCGTTCGCGGAAGTGGATCAGGCCGTGAGCGCCATGAAAAGGGGGGCGCTCGACCACATCCAGAAGCCGTTCGACAACCGGGAGATCAAACGGGCCGTCGAACGCGGCGTGGAAAGGCGATCGCTGATCCGTAACATCCGCTTTCTGGAGACCGAACTCGGGACGGTGTGGGGCAACATGGTGGGCAAGTCCCGGCCCATGGAACGGGTCTTCAGTCTCATGAAGCGCGTGGCGGATACTCCGACCACCGTGCTCATTTCCGGGGAGTCGGGTACAGGAAAAGAGTTGATTGCCCACGGTCTTCACAACGCGTCGTCGCGACGGGAAGCGCCTTTTGTCTCCATCAACTGCGCAGCTGTTCCCGAAACGCTTCTGGAGTCGGAACTCTTCGGTTATGACAAGGGAGCGTTTACCGGCGCGACCCAGATGAAAGAAGGGAAGTTTGAATTCGCGGACGGAGGAACGCTTTTCCTTGACGAGATCGGCGAAATGCCCCTCGGATTGCAGGTCAAGCTCTTGAGAGTGCTTCAGGAACAGGAATTTCAGCGTGTCGGCGGCAACAAGGACATCAAGGTTGACGTGCGCATCATCGCGGCCACCAACAAGGACCTGAGAGAGGAAGTCGACCACAGACGCTTCCGCGAAGACCTATATTTCAGGCTCAATGTGGTGCATATCGAGGCGCCGCCTTTGCGAGAACGGCTCGACGACGTTCCGCCCTTGGTAGCCCACTTCGTGGAAAAGTTTGGCAAAAAGCTCGGACGGTCCATCAGAGACGTCGCGCCCGATGTCATGACTGCGTTCTGCCGTTACCCGTGGCCCGGCAACGTGCGCGAACTCGAGAACGTGATCGAGCGTGCGCTGGTACTCTGCAAGGGAAACTCGATCACGGTCGATGATCTGCCGCTTGAGTTGAGGCAGTCCTCGCATACAGAGAAAGAACACGACCTGGCGATTCCGTGGGACAAGGGGCTTGCCGGCGCGCTTGACTCCATCGAGGAGAGAATGATCTGCGAGGCGCTGAAGAATTCGGGGAACGTTCAAGCTAAAGCGGCGAAGATATTGGGGATTTCTCGGAGCAATCTCCAATACAAGATGAAGAAGTACGGTCTGATGTGATAAAGTTCCTCCTTGCGAGGATGAGGCGCGAGAAGGACTACTCTCATCAGGTATTGCAAATAGCGTCGTGAACCCTGGGAACCAGTCGACGGTCCAGGTGACAATAGATGAAAGGCAACCCGGGCACGTTTCTTGTGATTCCACAGAGCGTCGAAAGACATGGCTTTGGCAGACATTCGCCATATCTGACCGTTTCATTTGCGCTGCGAATCCATGATGAGAGAGAAAAGGCCCTCGATTGGCCGTGAACGTTGACACGGAAGCTCCTTTCCTCTATAGATTTCTCGGACGAGAATGATTCCGGGTTGATGAAGGGTTTTGTCTGAGTTTTGCCGCATAAGAGGGCTTCAATCATGCGTAATTTAACAAGAAGTGTCGGGTTACTCCTGGCGGCGTTCCTCGTGTGTTCCCTCTCTCACGCACAGATGTACCCTGGCGGTTACAACAATCAAAACTACTATCCTGGAGCCGATTGGACCCCACCCGCGCAAGCGCCCTATCCCAACATGGGCCAGGCTCCCCCCGGATATGGGCGGGGCCAACAGGCGCCTCCGGATCTTCAGTATGACTCGCGCGACGCGGAGATGATCCTGAGAGAGCAGATGGCTCGCGGTTTCGGCGGGGCTCGCCGCCGCGGTCGTGTCAATCAACCGCCTCAGCAAGAGATGTACGACAATCAGGCTTACGGCCACCGGATTCAGGACGGCGATCAGGTTGCCGCCGTCATGGCTGAAGCGCGCCAGATCGGGTCACTGATCATGCCCAAAAGGAACGGGAAACCATTTATCATGATCGACAAGCGCACCTACCAGTTTTACCTGTTCGATAGCAACGCGCGTCTCTTGCGGATTGGACCGGTGGCTATCGGAAAAGGCAAGACGGAAGTTGGCGCGTTCGAAACGCCGGTCGGTGTCTTTCCCGTGAAATCCAAGCATGCGATCGACGATTGGGTCAGACCCGACTGGTACTTCATCGAGGAAGGTGAACCGATTCCTCAGCGACACGAAGACCGGCGCGTTCCGGGCTTCTTCCGATACAAGATCGTGTTCGATGGCGCGAGATACATTCACTACGCGGAAGCCACGGGCGGTAGGCTCACCCATGGCTGCCTCGGCCTCGACTGGCAGGACGCAGAGGCGGTTTTTCATACCATGGAGGTGGGGTCGTACTGCATTGTGATCGATCAGCCGTTTCTCATGAGGCTCGCAAAGGGTGAATTCCCGATAAAGCAGGCTGCCCCGAAGCCGAAGCCGGTGCAAGAAGCGCAGGCAACCGTTACCGCCAAGGCGGATTCCGGCGAACCCCCGCGTCAGGCAAGGACCTTCGGGAGCATGTGGTAAGGGGTATGACCCTGAGGCCTCCAACTTGAATGTGTAGTTCCCGGGTGTCCAGCGGGTCCGGGTCGAGGGTATGTGCGATGCACACCGTGTCACAGTGGCTACGGTTGTTCGTTGTGGTCTGCGCGCTTCTCTGCGCGTCGTGCCTGAGCCTGACCCTCCAGACCGCCAAAACGACGGACAGTCGGCTGTTCGGTACGTGGGAACTCACGCACCAGGTGAATGACAAGAACGAAGAGGAACCACCGCGCACGGGGACACGTACACTCATCGAGTTCAAAACTCCTGACAAGATTGTCTTCAGTCGCGCAGGACAGAGAGAAAACGAATCCGACCCGATCAAGAAGCGAGAAGGCAATTTCATCCTCCAGCAGAACGAGATCCACGTCACGGACGACGGAGGCAATTCGGTGAGTTGGCCGTATCAAATCGCAGGAGACACCCTTATCACCACAATGCCGAAGGAGAAGAGGAAGTTCTATTGGAGGCGCATCAAGCCATGACGGGCGAACTCACGCGACGCATGCAACCGCACCGCCGTGATGACCACCAGACCAACGAATTCGTATTCCTGGCTCAGAGTCCCTCTTCGCGCGTTACCGTACGCCGGAGTAACGGGCGATGATCCGGTACTGCTCGCCACAATTACGCGCGCTAATCCTCGCGATCGTTGCCGCTGTAGCGCTCGTCGGCCCCGGCTCCTGCCGCGACGGAGAGGCGGCTCCGCAACAGGAAATCCTCCGATACGAAGTCACCTGGAATGGTGGAAAGGCCGGCCATGGCGACATCAGCACGACCGGCGACGGCAATCAGGTCCAGGTGGTGGTTCAGGCAGTTTCCGACGGGGTTCTGAAGGCACTCGTCGAAGTCTGGAGCCGCATCCAGGCCACGCATTCGCCTAAGACCTTCAAACCGCACCAATACACGTTTAACATGCGGTCCAACCGCTTGGCTTCCGAATTGGTGGATCTGACGTTCGACCACAAGAAGGGGCTCGTGAACGTAGACAAGCGCAAGGGCGGCGAGCGTGAAAACCACTCGGAGCAGACCAACAACGCGTATGACCCGGTCACGGCCGCGTGCCTTCTCAGGAAACAAAAAAACTTCTCAAAGCCCATGTACGTGGATATCTATGACGGCAAGGGACGTTCGCGGCTCTTCGTCAGCCAGGGGATCGACGACCACGTCCAGGTCAAAGCGGGAGGTTTCCCGGCGGTCAAGCTCGATCTGCGACTGGTCAAGCTCACCGGCGGCGACAAAGGTGATGTCGGAACGGCTTGCCTCTGGGTATCCAAGGATCCGCACCGCATACCTCTTCTCCTGACGTCCTCACACACAGTCGGAACGATACGCTTCGAACTTATCCAGGTTGAGCGCTGATTACCCGAACCCTCGAAGGGCTTTCCTTCGAGGCATCCACGTGCACATAGCAACGGTCGAGCATCCATGGAAACGTGGGATGAACCCGAAGTACGCTCACTGCTCGCTGCGTTGAATAGCGCTGCGCCGCGAGTCTACCTCGTCGGCGGAGCCGTTCGTGACCGATTCATGGAGCGGGATCGAGGTAACGAGCTCGACCTTGTGCTCGACGGTGACGCGTTCGGGGTTGCCGAGCAGGTGGCAAGGCAGGCCGGGCGCGGAGTTGCATTCGTCCCTCTGGACCGGACTCGCGGTACAGCGCGGCTCGTATGGGGCCGAGGTTCCCGCACGGCAACCATTGACGTGACATCGCTCCGACGGCCCACGCTCGAGGCCGATCTCGCGGCTCGTGATTTCACGATCAACGCACTCGCACTCGAAATCGACGATTTCCTCGGCGGCAGACCGGCCCCTGTGTTGGATCCGACCGGCGGCCTTCAGGACATCCAGGCGCGCGTGGTACGCGCGTGCTCTTCCGAATCATTTGTCGATGACCCCTTACGCATCCTCCGGGCATTCCGGTTCAAGGCGGACCTCGGTTTCCGCATCAGTGAAGAGACTCTCGATCTGATCCCCGCGAGCTTGCCGGCTCTGGCCGGTGTCGCAGGTGAGCGCATCAGGGATGAATTCATGGCCATGCTCGCGGCCGAACGGTCGATTGATTCGCTCCGAGAAATGGATCGCTGCGGTGTCATTGACGCGTTGTTTCCTGACTTCGCCCCTATGAGAGGCCTGGACCAGAACCCGTACCACCACCTTGACGTTTGGAATCATACTCTGGAAGCCGTCGACCAACTGGAGACGATCCTAGCGGAGGGCGATCGATTCGCTGACCTCGCCGAGACCGTGCGATCGTACGTAAATGAAGAGGTGGTCGCGGGCAGGCCCAAACGCGCGCTGCTCAAGCTCGCCTTACTCTTTCATGACGCCGGAAAGCCGCACACCATGAGCGTCGATACTTCCGGCAAGGTGCGCTTTTTCGGACACGAAAGGGTTTCCCTGGAGATCTTCCGGAATGCGGGCTTGCGCCTCAAATTGGCCGGCCGAGAGCTGCGGCTCGTGGGAGAACTAGTAGCGGGCCATATGAGACCGATGATCTTCACACTCGATCGACCGACTCCGCGGGCGGTCTTTCGTCTCCACCGCAAGTTCGGAAGCGACATCACGGGACTCGTCCTCATCTTTCTCGCGGACCTCAGCGCCTCCCGAGGACCGGCCAGGCCGCCGGAAACCTACGACCACGCATTCGGCCAGGGATTGTCCGCACTTCGCGCGTGCTTCGACCGCGAGCGCGAATCGGTCCCGCCACTCCTCACGGGCCGCGATCTTATAGAGCTTTTCGGACTGGAGCCCGGACCGTTTCTCGGGGGAGTACTGAAGAGGCTCGCAGTGCTTCAGGGTTCAGGAGAGATCACGACGCGGGAGCAGGCGATTGCGGCGGCGAAAGCACTTGTAGATCGATACGTAGATGTCTTGCCGTCAAGCCGCTGAAAAGGCGGAGGCGTTGACCGACGCAATATGCATAGTAGGGGCGGGTCTCAGACCCGCCCCTACCCAAGTCTACCGATGGCGACTACGTAAACGTAATTGTGAATCGATCTACTAGTCCGCTTCCCCGCAATACTACACCGCCGCCCCATCCGCTCACGCGTACAGCGCGCCCAAGGTCCCGGCCAGCATCGACACGCTTACGTACGCGTTTACATTAAAGAATGCATAACCTAATTCGGACAGATCCTCTTCCTTGACGAGCGCATTCTCATACGCCAGAAGTGCAGCAGTCGCAACGACACCAATCCAGTACGGCCACGAGAGATCCATCATCAGTCCAAGGACCAGCAGGGCGCCGGCAGCGAGAACGTGGCTCACTCGGGCTAACCAAAGCGCGGTTCCGACACCGAACCGGGCAGGAACGGAGCACAATCCCTCTCTCCGATCGACCTCTACATCCTGACAGGCGTATATCAAATCGAATCCTGCGATCCAGCATGTGACTGCAAACCACAGGACGTAAACCGGGGCATCGAGTGTGCCCCTGACCGCGGCCCAACCACCCGCGGTAGCTATTCCGTCGGTGAATCCCAGAACCCAATGTGAAGTCCAGGAAAAGCGTTTCGTGTAATGGTACCCAAGAAGAAACACCAGCGCGGGGACTGACAGGGCAAAGACGAAGGTGTTCAGGCGCCATGCTGCCAATTCGAACACGGCGAAAGAAAGAACGACGGCAATTACCACACTCGTGGAGTCCAATAGGCCACGAGGAAGCGCGCGGCCTGCCGTGCGAGGATTCCGCGCGTCATACGCAGCGTCCGCGATTCGGTTCATCGCCATAGCGAGGGTGCGTGCCGCGGTGAGGGCCACCGTGACCCACAGGATCACTCCCCAGTCAGGCCACCTTCCGGCCGCAAGGAACATTCCGGTATACGCAAACGGGAGCGCAAACACCGTGTGCTCGAACTTGATCATTTCCAGGAAGATGCGGGCGCGGGACATAAGGCCTATAGTCCCAGATCTTTCCATTTCTCGTCTACTTTCGCTTGGATGTCGCGAGTCATGCGTACGACGTCCGGCCATTCTCGCGTGTAACCGTCCTCAGACGTCTTCGCTGTGGCATCGATACCCACTTTTGCGCCGAACGATCTTCGCGGCGCTGCGTGGTCCAGCTGATCCACCGCTCCCCACACCACGACCACGTCTCGTTCCCAATCAACGTTTCCGAGCGTTTGCCACGCGACTTCATAGAGATTGTGAATATCCACCCAGTCGTCCATTACCACGAGGGCTTTGGACAACATCAGCAGCCCCATACCCCAAATCGCGAACATGACCTTCCGGACATGACCCGGATATCGCTTGCGAATCTTGACGAGAACCAGGTTGTGGAATACTCCGGCGGCAGGCATGTGATAATCGACAACCTCGGGGAGGAACACCCTGACAAGCGGCAGGAACAGTCTTTCCGTGGCCTTTCCCATGTACACGTCCTCCATAGGAGGAATGCCGACAATCGTCGTGGGATAGATAGGATTGCGGCGATGCGTGATGGCCGTCACGTGAAACACGGGAAAGGATTCCTGCGGAGTGTAGTACCCTGTGTGGTCTCCGAAAGGGCCTTCAGGTGCGTACTCGGCGAGATCGACATAGCCTTCGATCACGATTTCCGCATTGGCCGGAACCTCCAGCGGCTGCGTAACGCAGCGGACGAATTCCACAGGCCGCCCACGGAGCCACCCTGCAAGAAGATACTCGTCAAAATCCGGCGGCATGGGCGCCGAGGCCGCCCACATGCTGGCAGGGTCGCCTCCGAGCACCACGGCTGCCGGAATTCGCTGGAGACCTTGCTCCTTGGCTCTTCGTTCGTGTTCCGCTCCGCCTTTATGTTCCTGCCAGTGCATTGCGAGCCGGTCCGGTCCGAGAACCTGCAACCTGTACATCCCGACATTGCGGGAGCCGCTGACGGGATCCCGAGTGATAACTTGCATCAAAGTGATGAAATGTCCGGCGTCCTTGGGCCAACATCGCAACACGGGGAAGATGTTGACGTCAGGATTCTCCTCAACGATCACCTCTTGGCACGGAGCGTTCCGGACCATTCGCGGTCTCAATCCTACGGATCTCAGGGCGCTCAACACATCCGCGCCCCGCGACATCGCCGACCGCAGTCCTTTGGGGATCTTCAAGTCAATGAGAAGGGAAAGTTTGTGGTTCAAGTCATCCAGCGTCGCCACCCCGAGAGCCGCCGACATTCTGGGTTCGGAACCGAAGAGGTTGGTAACGACCGGCGTGGAGAAGCCCTCGACATTCTCGAACAGCAGCGCCTTGTTCCCGCCGGCGGGCCCTTTCACGACCCGATCGACGATTTCGGTAATCTCTAAATCGCGACTCACTGGTGCGGTTATCCGCACCAACTCTCCCGCACGTTCGAGATGGTCGATGAACTCTCGGAGATCCTTGAATGCCATCCGAATCTAGCTCCCTTGGATATTCGTTGAACGGAGGCGACACGAAGCGCAAGCGGCAACACGCAACCCGGCAAATCAGTTCAAATCCATTACCCGTCCAGGCGAACTGACTTGAATCAGGGCAAAAACTTCGCGTCCACGAGTTGCTCATATTCGGTTTGTTGGCGCAGAATGCCCTGTTTCCCGAGCCAATCCACTGCCGAGCGCACGGTGTCTCGATCCGGGACAGTCAGCTTCGGGAACTGGGGAACCGGATAGCTGCCGGTGAGCGCTTCAGGCAACTGGCAGTTCTTCACCATCACGTCGCGGATTGAGTCGGGTTCGTTGTTTATTAAGGTATTCGCTGCCTCGACCGCCCGCAGGAACGCGCGTAGACTGTCCGGCCGTTCCTTTAAAAACGAAGTCGAGAACGTCAGCACGGTCTGGGTGATGGGCATCTTCCGATCGTCTCCTAGGGCTAAAGCACCTTTGGATTCAGCCACGGAAACAAGAGGCTCCGGCAGAGTCGCTGCTTCATGCAGTCCTGACAGCAGCATTTGCAGTCTCAGTCCGATGTTTTTTGATTCGACAGTCACGACACGGTCTTCGGGGACGCCTGCGAGCGACATCAGCGAGTCGGTTACGTAATGGTTGACCGAGCCCGACGAGATTGCGATCGGCACTCCCGTAAGGTCCACTAGCGAAGTGCATTTGCTCCCCGGTCGAACCAGGATGGCGAACATTCGTCCTGATGTTCGCGCGTCGCAGTTCGAGGCGACGACCGCGACGTCGCGCCCGTTTCCCTTGAGGATCGCGGCGGCAAACAGGTCTCCGATGTTCCCGTGGATACGGTTCGCTGTCAGGGCGATATCTCGTTCGGAAGCCGTGCTGAAAGGAACGAGTTCCACGTTGAGGTTTTCTTTCGCGAACAAACCTTTGTCCTTCGCCACGAACAAAGGCAACGCCTGAAGGACGGGAATAGTGCCGAAGCGGATCTCCGATCCGCCTGGCTGGGCGCACCAGCTGACGTGTGGAGAGGAAATCAGTCCGACGACCAAGACGAGCGCAACCACAACCGGCCGGATAGACATGGCAAAGCCTCATTCTGAGTGGGATTGAGGAGGGGGCTCCAAAATGACCAGGTGGTCATTTTAGGAAATTCCATCTCGACGATCAAGCGAAAATGTACCGAACTCGGACCCATTCATTTACGCGGAGCCAGAGACCTTGCGGACATGTCATTGCGACCCCGGACTTGATCCAGGGGAAGCAATCTCCCACGCTTCACCAGAGGAGATTGCTTCGTCGTTGCACTCCTCGCAATGACACGGTTTGCGGCATGTAAACGCAGGTAACTCAATGCGTACCCGGACTCGTTACTATTCAGCCACGCTCGGTTGCCGGTCTTCAAACAAGCCTTTCCACAGAACGTGATTTTCTCCGTCCCGCGTTCACATTCTCATCGATTGGTGTATACTCGGTGCGTGCGGCTCGCCAAGTCATGTGGCCGTGTGTCAGAGATCAGCCGGAGGCAACGTGAGATGACCGACCTCATCCGATTCGGCGTATCGATTCCCGACGACCTGCTTGGGAAGTTCGACGTGCTCATCACGGAGAAGGGTTATACTAACCGCTCCGAAGCAATCCGTGACCTGATTCGCGATCGCCTGGTCGAAGACGAATGGAGTGAAGCGGACCACGACGTGGTGGGAACGGTTACGGTGGTCTATAACCACGAACAAAGCGACTTGGCGCAGAAACTCACCGAAATCCAGCATCGCAAGCACGACCTCATCATCTCCGCCGTGCATGTACATCTGGACGCGCACAATTGCCTGGAAGTGCTTATCATGCGGGGAAAGTCCCTTGACGTTAAGAAGGCCGGAGAGCAGCTCATTTCAACCCGTGGAGTGAAGCACGGCAAGAGCACCATGACCACCAGCGGCAGCGACATCGAGTGATCTTTTCCGAAGGGACCATAGTGTCAACGACGCTATAGCGCCCCGCACCACAAGGCCGGACAGCGATTGAAGCGGAATGGAGGGGGCCGCACCTGGAGCGGTCAGGAACGCGTTTTCCTTGTCGGGGGAAGCAGTTGGTTCTTGACAAGAACCGTAGGAATATCCTATGCTGCACAATCCAGAGGACCCGGCAATGAATTCGCCGACCGTGCTCCGCACAATTTCAATAATCGCGTTTGCCGCAATTGCCGTTGGACAGTTTGTCACCTGGCCGTCGATTCAGGTGTGCGTCGCGCTCTCCGACGACGGTCGCGTCTGCCAGGGAGCGGATACCTGCTGCTGCGGTGGTCACGGAACAGAGGCCGCGGCAGTAGAGCGCGAGGCTGACCAGGCGAGCGGAACCCAACCGATCGCGAATGATTGCGGTTGTGCACAGTGCTTCTGCAAGACCTTTCCTGCTCCGGCCTTTCTCGCTACCTCGAACGGCTACGCCTTCTCTTTGCCTCATTCTCACTTCGCCAGTGACGCCAACCTCGATATCCCCGTCTTCAACTATAGCCAAAGCCTTTTCCATCCTCCGCGAGTCTGACCCCCGCAGGTTCTTGCGCGGGTGTGACAGCGCATGCAGCGGAAGCCTTTGAGACTGCCGGCCCAGCCGGAAGCTCGGACGGCATCTTGGATCGATGTGTACGCCGGAGCAATCGCCCGGAATTTGCGAGAATTACTTTGAGAATCGCTCGGCCATTGACGCTAAGGTTCGAACTGCGGATGGGACCGTAGGGGCGACCTGCCGGTCGCCCGTGTGAACCCGTACTGAGATCCATGCGGGCGACCGGCAGGTCGCCCCTACACCGAACCGATGGTCCCGGAAGGCAACCAACACATCCGGGGCGAAGCCACGGCCGGATTGTATGCGATTCTTATCGTTCGTTATGGCTCCTTAGCCATGGGAGTTGATATAGAGGTGGAAAACAACAGACTTTTCGATCTCATACGGTCGGCGGAACCGGCTCGCGAAGAGCAGGTGCGGGGGACCGTCCCCCCACCGCACTTTCCGTGGAAGACCCGCGTGCTTGTGCCGGGGGCGATCGTGGGAGGGTTCCTCCTCCTGCTGACTGCTGTCGCTCACGAGGAATTTATTCCCGCGGTGACCGTGGAAGTGACTCCGGTCGTTGTCAAACGTACTTCCGCTCCGGCCTCCGGCGCGGTCGTGGTGCAGGCAGCGGGATGGCTCGAGGCGGACCCGTACAAGTCGTATGCGACTGCACTGACGGACGGGATAGTGCGGGAAGTTCCGGTTCTTGAAGGAGAGAGCGTCACCGTCGGCCAGGTTGTGGTGCGCCTCGTCGACGAAGACGCGAAACTGGCCCTTCAAAGGGCCGAGGCGAAGGTTCGAGAGCTTCACGGAGTCCTGGATGCCGCGCGGGCCGAATTGGCCGCAGCGACCGCGGACTGGGAAAACCCTGTTGAGCGCCGGCGAGCCGTGGACATCTCGGAAGCCTATCTCGCAGAGAGTCTAGCGACACTGCAACAGCTTTCCGCAGAGATCATCGAGGGTGAATCTCGCCTTGAGCAAGCCAAGAGCGACCACGATCGCGGCGCAGGCCTCCATGAGTCCAAGTCCATTTCAGACGCGGAAATGGTCCGTCTCCGATCAAATTACCACGCGCAAAAGGCCAAACTCGACGCCACCCGTATGCGCCACATGGCGGTGAAGGAACTCAAGGTCAAACACGAGGCAGACCTTCGAGCGGCTCGTGAGCATATGCGCCTGCGAACCGAGGAGCGGCGCCGACTGGAGTCCGCCCGCGCGTCGATTGTGCAGGCCGAGGCCGCGCTCAGTCAAGGGCAGACAGCTCTCGCGGAGGCGAAGCTCCGCTTGGATCGGATGGACATCCGTAGTCCCATGGACGGAGTTGTCATGGCTCGCCTCACGGAACCCGGCTCGAAGGTGGTAGTGGTCTCGGACAATCCGGCATCCGCTCGAGTGTTGAGTCTGTACGATCCTAAGAGAATTCAGGTGCGAGTGGATGTGCCACTCGTGGACGCGGCCAAAGTGGGGGTCGGACAACCGGCTGAAATCGTGGTGGATGTCCTGCCTGACCGCACATTCAGCGGAGCGGTTACCAGGGTGCTGCACGAGGCCAACATCCAGAAGAACACACTGGAGGTGAAGGCTGCGCTCGCGGATCCCGATCCTCAACTCAGGCCGGAAATGCTGGCGCGCGTTCGGTTTCTGGCAAAGGTTGAAAGTGAAAAGGCCGGCGAAACCGAAAGAGCGTTCGTGCCGGAAACGGCTGTTCGTAGCGCGGGCGGAGTACCTCAGGTCTGGGTGGTACGTGAGTTCGACGGTAATCGTGGTTTCGCGTCAGCCAGACCGGTGCGGATAGGGCGCACCCGCGTGGACGGTTGGATTGACGTGACAGACGGCGTCCAGGCGGGTGATCTCGTTGTGAGCCGCGCGACCGGAGACCTGAAGGAAGGCGGCCGGGTGCGGGTTGGCTCTACAAGCGGTGGGCGATGAGTCCATTTCTTCGCATCGGGACTCTCCAATCACGGTAAGGGAGCAGGGTTAATGCCGTTTATTGAATGTCGAAGATTGACGCGCTCGTATCAGAAAGGAGCGACGACGATTACTCCGCTGGACGGGCTCGACCTGGATATCGAGAAAGGGTCTTTCACGGCTCTCATGGGGCCGTCAGGGAGCGGCAAAACCACGCTCCTCAACCTGATCGCCGGGATCGACAGTCCCACGTCCGGGGCGCTCGTCGTCGAAGGCACGGACATCGCCCAACTATCCCGGTCAAAGCTCGCTCAGTGGCGCGCGGATCACGTGGGTTACATTTTCCAACTCTACAACCTCATTCCTGTGCTCACGGCGTATGAGAACGTGGAGCTTGCGCTCCTCTTGCACAACATTACGGCCAAAGAACGCCACAAGAAGGTTTCGTCCGCCCTGGAACTCGTCGGTATCGCGGATCGCCATGACCATTTTCCCAGCCAGCTCAGCGGCGGACAGGAGCAACGGGTGGCCATCGCTCGGGCAATTGTGACCAATCCCCACATCATTGTCGCTGACGAGCCCACAGGCGACCTGGACCGGACCTCCGCAAAGGAGATCATGGCACTCCTTCAGGAGATAAATCAGGAGCTTGGCCGTACGCTCATCGTGGTGACCCACGATCCCAGAACCACGGAATACGCCCAGCGCACACTTCACTTGGACAAAGGAAAGCTTCTGGAAGTACAACCCGGCAGCCGAGGAGCCCGCGTGCACAACGCCTGAAGGCGTCTACCAGAGGAACATTAATGATTCCACCACGTTTCATACCGCTCGTTTCCAAGTACATTCTACGGCGCCGTGCCCGGAGCATCCTCACGGTCGGTGGCGTCGCGACCGCGATGTTCCTCTTCTATGCAGTTCAGGCCATGCAGCAGGGCGTTCGGGAGGCCACTCAGCCCACCTCTGAGGACACCAAGCTGATCGTGTACCGTCAGGATCGATATTGCCCGTTCACAAGCAATTTGCCGCAGGATTATGGTCGCCGGATCGCCGCTATTCCCGGCGTGAAGGCCGCTGTTCCCGTGAAAGTCATGGTGAGCAACTGTCGCACCGGCCTTGATGTGGTCACTTTCAGAGGTGTTCCGGATGACGGATTGGAGAGCGGCTTTTTCGGTAAGGTGCGACTGCAGGACGGTTCGCTCGACGGCTGGAAGCGGCGCAGTGACGCGGCAATCGTTGGCGAGCGACTTGCCAAGAGGCGCAACCTCAAGGTCGGTGACCAAATGGAATTGGGCGGCGTCACCATTGCCGTGGCGGGGATTCTCACTTCAGGCGAACCTCAGGACCAGAATGTCGCATACACACACCTCGACTACGTGCAGCGAGCCGCGGGAAACCGTCCGGGCGTGGTGACCCAGTTCAACGTCGCAGTTAGTGATCCGAATCAACTCAGTGAAGTTGCGCGGCTCATTGATGAGGAGTTTCGAACGGCTCAAGAACCGACCTCCACCTGGTCGGAGAAGAGCTTCGTCGGACGCGTCGCCACGGATATCGTCGAAATCGTCAAGTTCGCGGGCTGGCTGGGCTGGGGTTGCATCGCGGGAGTGTTCGCGCTCGTGGCCAATGCTATCTTTCTTTCGGTGCAAGACCGCATACGAGACCACGCGGTCATGCAAACCTTAGGCTACGGCGAAGGGCTCATTGCTCGGCTCATCGTCGCGGAAGCGGTGGCCGTAAGCCTCACCGGCGGGATCATCGGTATGGCAGCCGGCATACTCGTCACAAAGATCGGGTTGTTCAGCTTCTCGGTAGAAGGCCTCAGCATTCACATTCATGCGGGGATCGGATCTATAGCTCTGGGGCTGTTCATGTCTGCGCTCACGGGCGTGCTCGCGGGTTTGGTTCCCGCGTTCCAAGCATCGCGTCGGGAGGTCGCCGCGTGCTTCAGATCGGTTTAGAGGTCGGGCATATGATTGCGAGTTCTCACAACCACACGACTCATTCCATAATCATTCCGCGCCGTTCGCGAAAGAGAGGCCGATAGGATCGAAATGCGAATCCTTCCCTTCGATTACGGTGTGCGCAACCTGGGCCGGTCCAGGACCCGGCTCCTGGCCACGGTTGCGGCCAGTACGCTCGTGGTCACGCTGGTGATTGCAGCCGCGGGCTTTGTGCGCGGAATGGCCCGTACTCTCGTTGTGAGCGAAGAAAGAGCCAACGTGATGCTGATCGCGGCGGGCAGCGAAGAGAGCGTCGAACGTAGCCAGATCGCCGGGAACGCAGCGGGGCTCGTTGCGGCCGGCTTGCCGGGCATCCGGACGACACTGGGCGTGCCGCACGTCTCGCCGGAAGTTCACGCAGCACTTATCGTACGTCCCGACCGGGAAACCAACCGAGAGTTGCGTACAGTCATGCGCGGATTTACCTCGGAAGCCTTTCTCGTGCACCAGCGTGTGCAAATCGTGGAAGGACGAACGCCCCGGCCGGGAAAGGACGAAATCATGGTGGGAGGCTTGGCCGCGCAGATGATGGGACTGCCCGAAGAGCGGCTCAAACCGGGGAACGCGATCTGGTTCGACAATCGGCCATGGACGATTGTAGGGCGTTTCCGCGCCCTCGGAACAGTCATGGATGCAGAAGTTTGGGTTCCGCTGACCGACATGCAGCTGGCGATGAAGCGCGACACGGTCTCGTGTGTCGTGCTGACGCTCGGTGACGGCGATTTCTCGGACGTTGATGCGTTCACGAAGATGCGCTTTGATCTCGGGCTCGTTGCGATGCGGGAATCGGACTATTTCGCGTCGATTCTGAAATTCTACCGGCCTGTGCAGGTCATGATTTGGTCTACCGCGCTGCTGGTGGCCCTCACCGGACTCTTTGGCGGGCTCAACACCATGTACGCCGCGTTTGCAGCACGCAAGCGGGAGTTCGGGATGCTCCAGTCCTTGGGATATCCCCGCAGGGCGATCCTGTTGAGCCTTGTTCAGGAATCACTCCTCGTGGCAGCGGCCGGAACCCTGATCGCTTCGATACTGAGTATCGTCTTCATCGACGGTCACGCAGTGCCCTTTTCCATGGGAGTCTTTCAGGTGGTGATCGATCACCGAGTGCTCCTCGTGGGCATGGTCTCCGGCCTCTCGATGGGATTTCTCGGCGCGTTGCCGCCCGCCTGGCGATGCCTCAGGATGCCGATCACCACCGCGCTGAAAGCAGTATGATACCGATGCGCTTTCAAAGCGGTATTAGTGACGAGAGATGAAGATGAGCGTCATCAAATCACAAGAAAGGAAATTATTCATGACCAGGAAATGCGTTCGCCGAATTCTCGGAGGTATGTTCGCCGTCTCCCTCGTTGCCGGTTTGCTCGTCGTCGCCGGCTTGACTAGGTTCGCGGTAGCTCAGGCGCTTCCTGCCGATCTCTTTCCAAAAGCGGCCCCTGCAGTAGCCATTGCGGTGGGTGAGGCCCGCAAGGCTGCACAGGTCGGCAAACCCATCGTGGTGCAAGGCATAATCGGAGGCACGGCCGCGCCCTTCTCGGATAAGCTGGCGATGTTTCTCCTCGCGGACAAGTCGCTGGCTACGTGCGCGGACGGTTGCGGCAAGGACTTCTGCGGAGTACCGCGAGACAAGTTGATCGCCAACCTGGCGATGATTCAGGTGGTCGATGGGACGGGCAAGCCGTTGATGGCAGCGCTTCAAGGGGCAAACGGCCTGAAGCCGTCAGCAGACGTTACGGTAAAAGGCGTAGTCGCCAAGCGGGACGACAACGTACTCATTGTGAACGCCCAGAATATCTTTGTGAACAAGTGATACAGTGCCAGATCGAGCGAATCAGCTTCGCTGGCAGGGAGAGACCGACTCCCACAGAATTGCTTTGGAGTCGGCATGTTGCTCCGGAAGGGTCGCGTCCGTGAGACTGCCTCGGAATTCCGCGACAATTCCAATCGTGGCACGATGGACTGTAAGGGCGGGGCTTGTCCCCAATGCTTGTGACTTAAGAGTTCGGTCTTGATTTCCCAATGTGGGGCAGGCTTTCCAGCCTGCCGATTTTTCAGACAAATGAGTCGCAGGCTGGAAAGCCTGCGCCACATCAAATCCCCTTAAATCACTGGTATTGGGGTCTATCCCCGCCGGCATGGCGAGGTTCGTGATACCGGGCGGGGATAAACCCCGCCCCTACGAACCCTCCGACCCCGATTGCAATCTCACCTGAGACCGTGTGGTTTATCGCCTAACGCCCGGCGACGCCGCGAAATCTCTTGAGCGTGTGAAAATATGTGTGAGCGATCATGGACGATATGAAGAGATAAGCGAAAAGGAGATGTACGGCGTCCACCACCCGGACCCCGCCGAGCGCCCGTATAATCGGCATGGTGGTGTTCATGTCCATGAGCAGAAGTCCCGTGAGCATCTGCACCGGGAGCAAGACCAGCATCGTCGTCAGGAAATAGCTGCGTTCCAAAGGGTCAAACACGGGGTAATCCCGGATACCTTTCGGGAAGTCCTCGCCCACAAAGATCAAATAGCCGTAATAGTGGAGGGTCTGACCGATGTCCCTGAAGAAATGCCGCGGTGAGATGAAGTACCGGCGCATGAACTCCCTTTTGCCGAGTTGATACGAAATCCAGAACAAGAAATCTAGTATCAGTACTGTTCCGCTAAGATTGTGCAAGTTGACGGCATTCAGGAAGGTAGCAAAGATCGGAGCGAGGTCCGGAAGCCTCAGCTGAATCCCGGTCAGGAGCAAGAGAATGACGCACAAGCCATGCACCCAGTGCCAGATCCTGATTGCGACGGGCACGGTTGTAAATTCTTCGATGTTTCTCGGCCGTCGCCTCAAGCTCCGTGTCAGAAACATGAGGAGTGCATGAAAGGAAACGACCGACAAGGTGAAAAGAGCCAATCCGGCTCCCAATAAGTCCAGCCACTTGAACCCTATTCGCCTGACTACGAGCAGCAAGTCCTCAAGATCTTCGCGGCGGATCTTGGATTCTCCAAGTAGATAGAAATCTACCCTGAACGGGCCCGGACCACGGCTGACGAGTATGCCTTTGTCCACAGGAAACGTGGTGAATCCTCCATCCTTATCGGGGATCTCCAGGAGAATCGTGGAGTAAAACCGCGCATCTTTCGAATGACACAACGTGCAGTCGCGAGCCGTTTCCCCCTTACTCGAAAAGTCGTGAACCGGATTGAGGACGAGGATTCGTACTTCCAGCCCTGCGGTGGGAATACCACCCGCTTGAACGCTCTTCATGAACGAAAACAGCTCAACGTCCGAGATTGTCCCGTTGGCATCCCGGTCCAAGGTTTCAACGAGGGTCTTACCGGGATCCAGGAAAGGCTGGAGCTGGCTGAAGTTCAGGACGGCCTCCTTTGATCCCTCGGCCTTGTCCACCATGAAGATCGTCATGCCGATCTGAGCCTTCAACGAATGGCAAGAGGTGCACTCCAGGTAATTGAAGTGAAGTTCCTTTTGAGGGAGCCACAAGTGGGTTCGCGTCGCGTCGTGACACTTGAGGCAGATGCCCTTGCGCTCATCACTCGACATGCTTCGAAACGAAATGCTGTAGTGCGGATTGTGGCAGGAAAAGCAAAGCTTCCTGGAAACCTGTGCGTGAAGGCTCTTGTCATACTCTGCTGCTTCCTTCCGGTGGCATTCAGCGCACTTGGGCTCAATTCCTCGGCGATGAGGAAACTTCTCTTCTGGTGAGATTGACGTGATCCCTTCGTGACACGAGATGCACCCAATCCCTTTGCGGGCGTGGGCAGATCTCGCCACACGGAGAGGATCGATGAACCGGCTCTTTCCTCGGATCGATACGAGATCGCTGCGTCCGTGGCACGCGATGCAGTCGTCGTTGGTAGGGACAGAGGCTTCGCTTGAGCAGACAAATGCAACTGCAAGAAGGAGCAAGCAGGTACCAACACACAGAGGATATGCGGAGACCCCTCTCGTCATTATTGCCGTCGCCCTTCAGCAACTTCGTCTCAAGTTAAGCATGTCGGGCGTTGGCGCGTCAAAGAAAAACGGCCTTGCTGCGAGACCATGTTGTCTCTTCGCAAGACCGTCCCTCCGGGTGCCGCTTTTCCTCTATGATGCGGGGGAATGCGCTTTCCTTCTCCGGTTGGCTCATCGGGCCGCACCATCGCCGGTCGAACGCCCAGTATCTATTCAGTTGAATTGGTTTCCGCAGCGAGCGTTCCCTCGGCCGTCAAACGTTCCATGATGTATGCGGTCCCCATGAGTGGCACCCATACCGCCAGCAATACGAGCGGAGAAGCCAGCAGGAGGATGCAAACGACACCCAGTGCGAGGTTCGAGAAATTCATTGCGTATGCAAGTGCGCAAAGAAGCACAAATCCGAGCGGACCCATGATGAGAACCCCGCACAAGAATAGCCACGCGCCCACCTTCATGGACGCTGAGTTCAGTGCTGTTTCGGTCGTTTTCATTGTGCTTCTCCTTTCTCCATTTGACGATCAGAGTGCTCCCCCGTGAACGACCTGACCGGAGCCGCGGTTGCTCGGCCCATCCGTACCGACGGTCCCGCGGTGCGGACCGCGACGAACCGTCGTACGCGCCTGATGATGCAATTTATGTACCAACACAAGCTCAGAAGAACCCCAATTCCATGCTCGTGGCGTCCCTGTCGCGCTTAGTGCTCCGTTTCGCAACTACGGTAACGCGCTCTCGGCTGATGATGATGAGAAGGGGGAAACATCACTGATTGGTGGGACAGGCATCTTGCCTGTCATTCTCTTTTGGACAGGCAAGATGCCTGTCCCGCCAATGCCGTCCGCAATACGGCACCGTATTTGTGAAATGGATTACTTGGCCATTGTTGTCATCAAATCGAGAAATGGGTCATATTGCTTTCGCTCTTGTCAGTGGTGCGTAAAGCCCAATGTTAAGGTCTTGACGCGGATTGACACTGGAGTTAACGTAGAAATGAGAAACCATGGTACGGGTGACCGGAAGTGATTCGGCTGGCAAGCAATCCCACATTCTGGATGACAGTACTCGACATCATGACCGAAGGCGTCATGCTGGTCGAGGAGGGTGGGGCGATCCTGTTCGTCAACAAGGCTATGGAAGCCTTTACCGGATACACTCGGGAGGAACTGGCCGGACAGACGTGCGCGTTCCTCGACTTCGATTGCTGTCCTAGAGACCACCGTGCGGAGAATCAAGGCCCATGCCCGTTGTTCAAGCACGGATTTCTCATTAGCAAGGCCTGTTCTCTCAGACGCAAGGACGGCATACGCCTCACTGTCCTGAAGAACGCACGTGTCATGGGCGATCAAACCGGTACAGCCATCTTTGCAGTAGAGGTGCAAACCGATCTTTCGTTGCTCAAGCAGCAGGAACGGGAGATCTCGGAGCTGAGAAAGATCATATCGGAACGTTACGGCTTTCATGGAATTGTCGGAGCCTCGCCGCCCATGCAGAACCTTTTTGATCTGGTCAAGAAGGCTGCGGTGTCGGATGCGCCCGTGCTGATCTACGGCGAGAGCGGCACCGGTAAAGAGCTGATCGCTAAAGCGATCCACAAACTGGGAAAGAAGAGCAAGGGGCCGTTTATTCGCGTAAACTGTGCGGTCTTGAGCGCCTCACTGCTCGAGAGCGAACTCTTCGGTCATGTGAAAGGATCGTTTACCGGTGCGGACCGGACCACCAAGGGACGATTCGAGGCGGCTGACCGGGGCGATATCTTCCTCGATGAAATCGGCGACGTGCCTCTATCCACACAGGTGAAATTGCTGCGAGTACTGCAGGAGAAGGAATTCGAGCGGGTAGGCGACTACCGACCGATCCCGATCGACGTACGGGTCATCGCGGCCACACACAGGGATTTGCGAGCGCGAATCCGAGACGGGTCGTTCCGCGAGGACCTCTTCTATCGTCTGAATGTCATCCCTATCTTCATTCCGCCCCTCAGGGAGCGTCCGGGAGACATTCCTCTTCTTATAGGCCATCTCATCAGCCAGACGGCCGCCGGCACCGGCAAGCCGATCACCGGCGTCGACCGGAATGCGATGGAGTTCTTGACCCACTACCATTGGCCCGGCAACGTTCGAGAATTGATCAACGTCATCGAATACGCATTCGTGGTGAGCAACGGTGGCGTCATTACGCGAGCGGACCTGCCGGAGATGAGCCTCACCCCACCGCCGATTCCCGAAACAAATCAAAGCAATTCAGCGCGACAGGATGAAAAGGAGCGTCTCGTCGAGGCCCTCATAAGGGCCGAAGGGAAGAGGGGGATTGCAGCACGAATTCTCGGCGTCAGCCGCCAGACGGTCTGGAGCAGGATCAAGAAATACGGCATTGATATGAACGAGCTACCACTCTTTAGGTAGTGCCGTCCGATGAGAGGAGCGGTTCAGAGTATCCGACTAGTTCAAGCGCTTCCTCTGCATTCCTCGCGCGGAGGATTCGTTCAAGGAGCTGCCTGTCGCGAAAAGGCCGGCTCACGCGCGCCAGGATCTCAATTTGGATTTCAGGGGGCGACTCCGGCGATATGATAAGGAGGATAAACTCAAGAGGTTTAGCAGTCGCCACATCCGACAAGCCTTCTCGCGCTATGCCGAGCGCGGCGACGGGCCGGCCCATGCCCTCTAGCCTGATGTGTGGAAACGCGACCCCTTCGTTAAGAAACGTCGACGACTCCGATTCCCGCTTCGTGATCGCTGCCAGGATGTCCTCTCTCTTGGCGGGCACAGAATCGACCGCGACGAGACGCGTGAGGCGGTCAAGCGCCTCTGATTTCGCGATCGCGTGATCCCAGAAGACAATCCGTTCGGCCGTAAGTAGCTCTCCCAATCGGGTGCCGAAAGGGGGAATGGCGACTTCCGGTGGGCTCTCGGTCCCCACGCCGTCGAATTCCGTTGTCGATCGGGTCGGAGCAGAAACGGGCGGTTTCGTGTCCAGGACCACGATCGTCATTCCGCGGACTTCTTCCAAGAGCCGGGTCACCACATTGCGGCCGCCGAGTAGTCTCCTCCACCAAGGTAGAGCCCCCGGACTACCGATAACGATATGCCCGACGCGGTACTCTTTGGCGAAGGTCAGGATGGTGTCTGCGATGTCCTCGCCTTTGTAGACGAAAACCATCGCTCCGAGTTGCTTCGCCAGGGTTAGAGTTCCCGAGAGCAGCATCTGCGTGTGCGAGTCGATCACCGTTGGCTCTTCGGAGGGCGTTTGCACATACACCGCGTACCAGTTGCGGTTGAGGCGCCCGGCAAGTCTTGACGCATACCGCAGCAGCATCTCGCTGTTGGGGCCGCGAGAGCTAAGGCAGACCATGACCTGATCGGGAGCGATGGCGCCTTCTTCCTCACGGTCATCCCGACTCTTCAGGTCGATCTGGGCAGCAATCTCCCGCAACGTTAGTTCTCGGAGGGTTTGCAGGTTGTGCTGCGTGAAGAAGTTGCCCAGCGCAGCGTCGATGCGCTCTTTGGGGTAGATCTTACCTTCAACGAGACGTTTCCTCAGGTCTTCGGGAGTCAGGTCCACGTTGACGATCTGGTCTGCCTCAGCGACTATTGTGTCGGGCAAACGCTCCCGCACCTTTACGCGCACAGCTCGCTCGACCGTGTCGTAGAGACTCTCCAGATGCTGGATATTCAAGGTCGTGATGACGTGGATGCCCGCGGCCAATATATCTTGCACATCCTGGTACCGTTTAGGGTTAGGGCTGCCGGGCACGTTGGTATGGGCCAGCTCGTCGACGAGCGCAACTTGAGGCTTACGCTCGAGCACGGCTTCCACATTCATTTCTTCGAGGAGCACACCCCGATACTCCACCTGGCGTCTCGAGACTACTGCCAGACCTTCTACCACCCGGATGGTGTCGATTCGGCCGTGGGGCTCGAAGAAGCCAATCACCACGTCGATTCCTTCCTTCTCCAGTTGGTGGCCTTCTTCAAGCATCTGGTAGGTTTTTCCGACACCTGCCCCGTACCCGAGGTAGATCTTCAAGCGACCCCGTTCGGCACGTCGGATGATTCGCAGAAATGAATCGGCCCTGTTGAGTGCCATGGTCCTGTCACTCACAGTTTCCCGTCGAGGGAGAGATTAAGGCGCAAAACGTTTACGCGGGGCTCTCCGAACACCCCCAAGTCCCGGCCTTCCGTGTGTGTGGCAATAGCGCGTTTCACCGCATCGTCGGTTACGCCGCGCGCGGTTGCCACGCGGTGCGATTGAATGAGCGCGTTCTTCACGGTGATGTGCGGGTCGAGACCACTTCCTGACGCCGTAACACCATCAGCGGGAACCGGATGGTTCGGAGTGAGATTGTTTTCCTCCCGGTACGCGGCCACTCGTTGGGCTGCTTCATCAATAAGCTTCTTCGATGTGGGGCCCAGGTTGCTGCCGCCGGAGCGGGTCGCGTCATAACCGGCTCCCGCAGCCGACGGCCGTGGATGGAAGTACTTAGGGTCGGAGAACATCTGCCCAATCAGGTCGGAGCCGACTACCACGCCGTCCACACGGACCAGGGAGCCGCCCGCCTGGAATGGAAACACCCCCTGGGCCAGCACCCAGACGAAGAGCGGATATGCCCCGCACACGAGAAGCGCCAAGAGTGTGGTGGCGACCAGGGATGTGCGGAGTTCTGACAGCCATGCGCTCATTTTGGTCTTCTCCCAATTCATGCAAGCCCTAGAGCGGTGATGAGCATGTCGATAAGCTTGATGCCGATGAACGGCGCAACCAAACCGCCAAGGCCGTAGACAAATAGGTTCCGGCGCAACAGCGTGACCGCCTTGAGAGGCCGAAAACGCACGCCGCGCAAAGCGAGCGGAATGAGTGCAACAATGATGAGGGCGTTAAAGATCACGGCACTCAAGATCGCACTCGACGGAGAATGTAGTCCCATAATGTTGAGCGGAGCTATGACGGGAAACGCGGCGACAAACATCGCTGGCAGAATCGCAAAGTACTTGGCGACGTCATTGGCGATGCTGAAGGTGGTGAGCGCCCCGCGGGTGATGAGCAGCTGCTTGCCGATCTCGACGATTTCGATGAGCTTGGTCGGGTTGGAGTCGAGGTCCACCATATTGCCGGCTTCTTTGGCTGCTTGTGTCCCGGTGTTCATCGCCACGCCCACATCGGCTTGAGCCAGCGCGGGAGCGTCGTTGGTGCCGTCTCCCGTCATTGCGACGAGGCGTCCGGCGGCCTGCTCTTTACGGATCAAGGCGAGCTTGTCTTCAGGTCGCGCTTCCGCGAGAAAACGCTCCAGGCCGGCTTCTTTGGCAATGGCCTGCGCGGTGAGCCGGTTGTCGCCGGTAATCATGACCACGGTAATCCCCATGGCTTTCAAGCGCTCGAAACGGTCCTTCAATCCGCCTTTCACGATGTCCTTCAGGTGCACGACACCCATGACCCGATTGTTGTCCGCAACTACGATGGGTGTTCCGCCCTGTCTGGACACCTGTTCGACGAGGTCTTCGACTTCGGCAGGCAGTTCGCGGCCGACAAACTCCCTAACCGCGTCCGTCGCTCCCTTTCGGACCTTGCGTCCGTTGAGGTCCACGCCGCTCATACGCGTGTGCGCGGAGAACGGGATGAACTTCGCCTCCGCGGTTTCAGCCACGGATCGTCCCCGCAGACCGTAGCTCTTTGCCAGCACCACAATACTCCGGCCTTCCGGTGTCTCGTCCGCAAGGGAAGCCCACTGGGCTGCGTCTGCCAGTTGTTCGGGAGTCACGCCGGAAACCGGCAGGAATTCGGAAGCCTGGCGATTGCCGAGTGTGATGGTGCCGGTCTTGTCCAGAAGAAGCACATCCACGTCGCCGGCTGCTTCGACCGCTCTGCCGCTCATGGCCAGCACATTCCGGCGCACGAGGCGATCGATACCAGCTATGCCGATCGCGTTGAGAAGCCCGCCGATCGTCGTCGGAATGAGACACACGAGAAGCGCCACAAGGACGGTCACCGGCAGCGTGACTTTCGAGTAAATCCCGAAGAAGTGCAGCGTGATCACCACAACCAAGAAGATGATTGTGAGCGCGGAAAGCAGGATCGTCAGGGCGATCTCGTTCGGCGTCTTCTGGCGTTGGGCTCCTTCCACCAGGCCGATCATCCGATCGAGAAAGCTCTCGCCCGGATTTGCGGTGACTTTGACCACAATACGGTCGGAAAGCACCCTTGTTCCGCCCGTAACCGCGCTTCGGTCGCCGCCTGCTTCACGGATAACCGGCGCGGATTCCCCGGTGATCGCCGACTCATCCACCGATGCGATGCCCTGGATGATCTCTCCGTCTGCCGGGATGAGTTCTCCCTCGGATACCGCAACCACGTCGCCTGCACGAAGCTTTTCCGATGGTGTCGGCGTGGTGGATTTGCCATCAGCTGAGAGGAGGTTCGCCATGGTTCTGGTGCGGGTTTTCCTCAGCGCATCGGCCTGTGCTTTGCCGCGTCCTTCCGCCAGAGCCTCCGCGAAGTTGGCGAAAAAGACGGTGAACCACAACCACAGAGAGATCTGGATACCGAATGCGCTGGATTCACCTTCCGCGCCGGAGAAAAGGTAGACAGTCGTGATCGCTGCGCCGACCTCGGTGACGAACATCACAGGGTTCTTCACCATTGACGCGGGGTGAAGCTTCTTTGCCGCATCCACAGCAGCACGCCGGAGGATGCGCCCATCGAGAAGGGGAATGACCTTGGCAGCCATAATTGTTTGCCTCCCTCAAAACGTAGCCGTGGAGCCGGTGAGGATGAAATGCTCGACAATCGGTCCCAACGCGAGCACCGGGAAGAAGGTCAGAGCGCCGACGATGAGCACCGTGCCGGACAGCAATACCAAGAAGGTGAATCCCGAAACAGGAAACGTGCCGGGGCCTTCGGGTACGACCTTCTTTTCTGCGAGACCGCCCGCCAGCGCCAGCACCGGAACGATCATGAAGAATCGCCCCAGGAGCATCGCGATCCCGAGCGTCGTCGCGTACGGAACCGAGTCGGCACCGAGTCCAGCGAAAGCGCTCCCGTTATTGCCCGCAGCCGATGAATAGGCGTACAGCACTTGTGAAAGACCGTGCGGGCCGAGGTTGGTAATGCCGGCCTGCCCCCAATTGCTCACCAACGCCCAGGCGCTGAAACCCAGGATTACGAACACTGGCACCATCACGTACAGCACACTCAACTTGACGTCTCGTGCGACGATCTTCTTCCCGAGGTACTCCGGAGTGCGCCCGATCATCAGTCCCGCGAGGAAGACGGTCAGCACTACGAAGACCAGCATTCCGTAGAGTCCCGCGCCGACGCCGCCGAAGAGCACCTCGCCCAACTGGATGTTCAGCATCGCAACAAGGCCGCCCAACGGCGTGAAGGAGTCGTGCATGGCATTCACGGCACCACACGAGGCCGCTGTGGTTATGGTCGCGAAAAGTGCAGAATTGAGGATGCCGAAACGGACTTCTTTTCCTTCCATATTGCCGTCAGCAGGATCGACACCAAGCGCGTGAAGATGCGGGTTGCCCGCGGATTCAGCCCACCACGACACCAGCACGCCGGCGACCAGCAAAAGAACCATCACACCCCACACGGTCCAGCCGTGTCGCTGGTTCTTGACCATTCTGCCCAGGTAGTAGGTAAGACCGCTGGGTATAAGCAGAATTGAGAGCATCTGGATGAAATTGGACAGCGGTGTCGGGTTCTCGTATGGATGAGACGCATTGGCGTTCGTGTAACCGCCGCCATTGATTCCGAGCATCTTGATTGCTACCTGCGACGCCATCGGCCCTTGAACGATTGTCTGCGTGCGAATGGTACGGTCGCCGGTCGTGTCGCTGCCCTCAGGTGAAGCCGGCACAGTGTTTGGCTCGACCACGTGTACGGTTTCATAGGGCTTGAAATTCTGGATCATTCCTTGCGAGACGAGAAATACCGAGTAGATCAGGCAAAGCGGCAGCAGCAGATACAGGGTGCCCCGGATAAGGTCCACCCAGAAGTTGCCGATAGTTTGGGCTGCGTTCCGCGCGATGCCTCTCACCAGCGCTGCAGCCACGGCGAGGCCGACTGCTGCAGAGACGAAATTCTGGAAAGTCAGCCCGACCATCTGCGACAAGTACGACATGGTCGACTCGCCCGCGTAGCTCTGCCAGTTGGTGTTGGTCGTGAAACTTACCGCCGTGTTGAAGCCGATATGCTCGCTTACCGGCCCAAGCCCCTGGGGATTGAGCGGCAAGACCTGTTGAAGTCGCAGCACAGCATAAGTAAAGAGCGCAGCGACAAGACTGAACGCAATGACCGAAAACGCATAGCGCTTCCAATCCTGTTCATGTCGAGGATCGATCCCGAGCGCACGGTACATGAGCCGCTCGACCGGACCCAGCACCGAGTCCAAAAAAGTCTTCCCGGCTGGATCAAGCACACGAACGAGATAGAGCCCCATCGGCTTGGTCAGCAATGCCAGAGCAATGAGGTAAATCTCCAATTGCAGCTGATCGTAAGGATCCATTTAGGTAGTCTCCTTGAGTGCTCCATTTCGCAATTACGGCGATGCACGCTTTTCGCCGAGTCAATCGAGCTGGCTTGCTGGGTGCCACTGCTAGCTTGCTAGCAGTGTCTTGCGAGGAGCACTGCTGGACGAGCCAGCAGAGACTGTCTCAATACCCATGTAGAAGATATCGCCGTGACACGCTCACTCCCTCACCCTAACCCTCTCCCTCAGGGAGAGGGGACCGGAGAATGGCTCTGTTCGCCACCCTCTCTCTCTGGGAGAGGGCCGGGGTGAGGGTTGCAAAGCGGCATTCGAAGTCCAGTCGTGTCACGATGTTTGCTCAACCCACCCCTCAAAAGCGCTCGGGCCTGAGTATGGAAAAGAACAGATAACCAATGAGCGCCATTCCGATACAGCCGACGATGATGTCGAGCATGGTCAGACCCTTTCGCAAAAGAGCACGTAGGCTGCGGTTAACCCGAAGAAACCGATCAACACGCCGATGTAAATGATATCAGGCATTTGTTAACTCTTGTGGCGCCACAAGAGTTGCCCGTTTCAAGGTGAAGGAGAACTTGCTGCCTTCACCCGGGCCGCTCTCGACGCGAATTGTGCCGCCGTGAGCATCGATGATGTCTTTGACAATCGACAACCCGAGGCCCACGCCGGAACTGGGAATTTGACCCGGCACCCGAAAGAATTGCTCCAGGACCTTTTCCAGGTACTGCGCCGGAATGCCGCGGCCCGTGTCGGACACGGCGAAGCGCACGAACTCTTCTTCGGCTGCGGCCGAAACCATCACTTGCCCTCCTGGATCGGTGTACTTGAGGGCATTTGAGAGCAAATTCGCGAATGCGTGCTGTATGAGCGTCAGGTCGGCAAGCACCTCCGGCACATCGTCAGCGAGGTTGACACTCAGGCTGATGCCGCGCTCTTTCGCCAAAGTCTGAAACGGTTCTACCGCCTCGAACACAAGTTGATGCACAGGCTGCGGCCTGAGGTCCTTCGACGCCTTTCCCGATTCGAGACGGCTGATGTCCAGCAGTTTCTCCAGAATCGAATTGAGTCTCTCCGCGTCTTCTCTTGCGGTCACGAGCAATTCCGCCTGCTTTTCCGTCAGTGCGCCGACCTTTTCTTCCAAGAGGAGGTGAATGGCCATGCGGATGGACGTGAGGGGCGTCCGCAACTCATGGGAGACAGTCGAAATCAATCCTTTCTTCAGTTCGTCTTGATGTCGCTGCTGAGTCACATCCGTGAGCACGAGAACTGCGCCGGAAGGCTGCCCGTCGGAGTCCACAATAGGCACGGCCTTAGGACGAAAATACCGTTCCTCACCGCGGATGAATTTCTGGATGAGCGCTCCTCGGTCCGATGGTTCCGCGACTCTGCCAGTGCGGATGGCCTGGTCGAAGAGCATGGCCACCGTGTCCAAAGGCAGGCCGCGCACGTCGGTTTCCGGCTTCATACCAAAGGCTTCAGCCGCGGTGGGCGTGGCGACTTCGATCGTCCCGGCGCCGTCCACCACGGCAATCGCGTCGGGGAGAGACTCGAACGCTTGCTCGGTGGACCGTTGTATCCTCATCAAATGAGCTTGTCCCGTACGGCGGAACTCGCGGAGACGCTCGGCCATAGTATTGAATTCTTCAGAGAGACGGCCGATTTCGTCGTGTGAGTCGATCTTCACCACCAAGTCGAGATTGCCGCGACTGATCTCGTCCACCGACCAAGTGAGGCGGTCGATAGGCTTGAGAATCCATTTCCCGGTAAAGACCATGAAGACGGCTGCTACCGCGACTCCGGCGATAAGCAAGACAAGCATACGACTGCGCGCCGCGGCCGCTTTCACTCGTGCTCGTTCGTTTGCAGCACTCATGGTGCTCTGATTCATCTGGAGGATGCTGTCAGCGATTCCCTTGATCTTCTGAAAAAGAGGAAGGATCTCTGAGAAATAGCGTTCCGCGTCCGTCCGTCTGATCTCGACCGGCGCCGAGACTTCTTGGAGAGCTTCGCGGTAGCGTGCGAACAAATTACTCAGTTCCGCGGTCCTTTCTGCTTCGCCTTCAATGGTGATATTGCCTTCCTGGATCTTCAACGTGGCGAGGAACTTCTCCCGGTTTTCCTGAATTAATTGAGTTCCTTTGTTCCGGTAGCCGAGAAAGACAAAGAGTATGCCGCTATCCATACGCTCGAGCGCTTCTTTCATATCCTGACACGCGACCACACTCCGATAGTTCTCCCTCAGGATCACGTCAACGGATTCCCCCAACTCCGTGAGCAGCACGATGCTCATGGCTCCAATAATCAGGGTGATCGCGAGCAATCCGCCGAATCCCAGAAAGAGCTTGTGTCGAAGACCGAGCATCCCGCGTACCTCTTACTGTGACTAAGACATATTTCGTGCCAAGTTGGTCCGTTATAAGTTTCCGAAACCTTACAGGGTTTTTCGCGCTGGGCTTGGGTGGGTCATGCATTGCGCAAGGCTGGGGCCGCGGATGTATTGCAATGTGCAAGCCGAGAAAGGAACGGTGCTGCGCTCGCGCTTCGTGGGATTGCCGACGTATCTTGGGGCGCACGCCATGCATCACTTCAGTAGCGGCCGGCATCCTTGCCGGTCGATTCGCGTCTTCGCGGCATGGGCAAAACGAGGATGCGCCGCGGCATCCGACTATGATAGATCATGGTGCGGAGGCAACGGAAGTGAAGGTCGGACGGCCTCCCTCACGCGGCCGCAAGAGCAAGGCGCTACGGGGCGAAGGAGGAGGGGAAATGCATGAAGAAACGTCACGAGGGATCGGTTGACGCGCTTGGCCCCTTGCGTCGCAATCCGCCGGCACGGAGGCCGGCGCCACCAGTAGATCGATTCAGAAATACGTTTACGTTGTCGTCAGCGACAGCTTGGGTAGGGGCGGGTCTGAGACCCGCCCCTACGAGGTATATCGCGTTATACAGCGCCGCACCTGCCCAGGATCTTGGTGGCAAGGTGATTACGGGTCGATCACTAGCTTCCAGACAGAGTAGCTGCTGCGGTTCACCATATTGCATTATTGCAATCAGAACCCCAGGAGCGCCGCATCCTACGGGAATACTGCATTATATTTGGACAACTCGGAACCTTGCGCTTCTGCATTGCATTTCTGCAATGAGGTGTCGAGGTATCCCGATTCCTCTCCTGGTGCCTGCTAAAGCACTCACTCAAATCTTGTATCGCTTGCGGCGACGCCACAGCGTCGCCTGATCGATCCCGAGGATTGCGGCCGCTTCCTGGAGCGATCCGGTGGACGCGAGCACGCGGCGGATATGGGCTTCTTCGATTTCTTCGAGAGGAACACGATCGCCAACCTGCGGACCCGAGGCACTGACCTTCGCCCCACCGGGCAGATGCTCCACACCCACGCGATCAGTTCGGCTCAGGATCGCAGCCCGCTCGATCGCGTTGCGCAACTCTCTCAGGTTGCCCGGCCATGCGTAGCGGGTGAGGGCATCACGCGCGTCGTGGCCGAAAACGAGCGCGGGTCGATGATATTTGCGGCCAAAGAAGGCGAGCAGTCTTTCTGCGAGAGCGACCACCTCTTCGGGGCGCTCTCGGAGGGGTGGCACCTCGATTTCGATGACGTTGAGACGGTAGAGGAGATCCTGACGAAAACGACCGTCTTCGATCGCTTTCTCCAAGTCCACATTCGTCGCTGCAATGATCCGCACGTCAGCTGTTCGGACGATATGATCGCCGACGCGATTGAATTCCCGGTCCTGAAGAAAGCGGAGGAGCTTGGATTGAACAACCGGCGGCACATCCCCGATCTCGTCGAGTAGCAGCGTACCGCCGTCGCACGCTGCTATCCGGCCGGGCGTGTCTCGCACAGCGCCGGTGAAGGCTCCCTTCACGTGTCCGAACAGCTCGCTCTCCAGAAGCTCCGCTGACAGCGCCGGACACGACACTACACCGAACGGCTTGGCGCCGCGGAGGCTCCAGGAGTGGATCTGCCGCGCGAGTACGGTCTTGCCGGTGCCGCTCTCCCCGCGGAGGAGAATCGTGGCGTCGGAAGTGGCAACTTCGCGGGCGACGTTGAGGACACGCTGCATGGCCGCGTTCTCACTGGTGAAGATCAACTCGGGCTGCGACCGGCCTAGCTCTTCCTGGAGCGCGGAGACCTTCTGTTCGAGTTGTCTCAAGTCCGCGGCCTTGCGCAGCGCCAGGCGCACCTGTTCAGGAGTGAACGGTTTGCGAATGTAGTCGGTCGCGCCGCGTCGCATGGCTTCCACCGCTGTGTCGATGGAAGCGTACGCGGTGATGACCACAATCTTCAGCCAAGGTGATGCTGCGAGGAGGGGAGGTATGAGGTCGAGCCCGTTGTCCGTACCAAGCCGAAGGTCCACGAAAGCTGCGTCAAACGAACGCCGAGACGCTTCCTGAACCGCGTCCTGTGCGTTGCTCACAGCAGTCACGCGGTGCCCTTCCGTCTCCAGGCACATGGCGAGGGTCCGCCGCACGTTGGCCTCATCGTCCACCACAAGGACCGCCACAGATGGGGTGTTGCGATCGTCGGGCATGTCCTCGCCTCCGGCATGGGTTGCTGCCGCTGATTGGGAGTATACGCTCTTGGTTTTGCTCTTGCACAATGATAAGCGTTGCCGCCACAAAGTGATCAGCTTGGAACCCGCGGCGAAGGAGGTCCACGTAACCATTCACTTACGTGGGACACCACTGCAATAGCTGCCCCGAACGGGGCAAACCGTGAATAGCCGTAGGATTCAGAAACTGTCTCAAAACTCGGGGCGTGTGGAAAATCGTAACACGACTGAACCTCGAATGCGTGTTTGTAACCCTCACCCCGGCCCTCTCCCATTGGGAGAGGGAGCTTGCGGAGCCGGTT
>Ga0172371_10000334_pt1 | contig 71331 bp, 63 predicted proteins | sample Lak12m_FD_114543 | JGI IMG/M metagenome (GOLD analysis project Ga0172371, IMG submission 114543) | Freshwater microbial communities from Kabuno Bay, South-Kivu, Congo - kab_022012_12m | ecosystem: Environmental > Aquatic > Freshwater > Lake | place: Democratic Republic of the Congo: South-Kivu... | reverse complement strand
CTCCTGGTTCAACCTCTGATCCAGCTCACCGGATTCATGAGATGACTTATCAAGCCTGGCTATTATACTCTGCAGGTCCTGGCTAAGAGTATTAATTTGCAATTGAAGCTTCTGATTCAAGACATCGGATTGCATTTGAAGGTTTTGATTCAACGTATTGGCCTGAAGTTCAAGCTGGCTCCTTAACTCCTGGTTCAACCTCTGATCCAGCTCAGCCGTCTGCCTGAATGAACCCTGCAAATCAACTCGTAGATCAAAGATAATTTGCCCTATATCAGCAAACATCCTTATTAACGCTGCCAAGAGCAGGCAACCTATCAAAACACAAAAACCAAAGATGAATGAACGCAGGTCCTTGAATTTAAACAACATCCATAACCCGCCAACCCCGATGCCTATTCCATAAGATGAGATCAGGTAAGAAAATAGCAATAAGACTTTTGCAACCGGCATTTTATTTTTTAAATTTATCATAATAACCTCCTCGAGCTATTGCTTTATCAGTTTGCTTAGCTGATGCCTTAATCAGAGAAACTATCCCGGGAAACCGGTATATCAAAACATCAAGCCAATCTTTGAAATTAGACAACAGGGTCTCCAGAAATTTTTGGTTAATATTGTTTTGTTCTTTTTTAATTAAACCGCTCCAATCCGGATGAAGTTCTGCCAGATTAAATAATCTTTCTAAAAACTGGTTATCATTGAATTTATGAACCGAAGAAAACAAATGCCCATACAACATCTTATTGAATTTCTTGTCCTTAAACTTCGTTTTCGTGAAAACTGATAAAACCAGGCTCAGGGCAAGAAAGTTTTGCTGAAGTATATTCTCCTTTGGCATCAAGGTATTAATCTTTGGTTTTGAATGATCCAGGTGATAGAAGAAAGTCAGGTCCAACAAAGACAACCAAACCGATGCCTTGGGGCGCGCAGCGACATCAAATTCATCCTGCTTACCCCGGAAACTAAAATAATCAAAATCCCTGAGAGAGTGGTGCAGGGCAATTAAGAAATCCAAGTAGATCAACTTATATCTTTTGTTATTAAGATCTTCTTCTAAAAAACGGTTACTTAAACCAATATTATCTTTGATTTTAAAAACAAACCTGTCCTGGCTGCTGTAAAAACCCCGCTTAAGATAATAAGCGAAATTCCATTTCCAGAAATTATTTAACAACGAAGACAAATCATCTTTTTTTAAATGCTGCACAATTGCCTTTGGCTCATAAACTAGACTATACCCATTTTTCCTAAGGCGGTTAGAGATATCCACATCTTCAAAGTTGCTCCTGTATTTTTCATTATAGGCGCCAACCTTTAACAAAAGATCCCTGCGGAATAAAGTATTTGAGCCAAACAAAAAGGGAGGATTCTCTTTTTTGCTCTCTCCCCAATGCTGCTTCATATGGGCAGCTCTCCAGCCGGCTATAACACCGGAAGCGCCGGCCTCCAGGGTCTTTCCCCCGACTCCGGCGGAATTTGATAATTTTATTCTTTTTGCTAAACAGCTAAGCCAATCTTTGGCGGGTTTACAATCACTATCTAAAGAAGAAATAAACCTGGTATTAGTACTATTGATAGCGGTATTTCTGGATGCCGCCAACCCTAAGTTTCTGGAATGCCTGATAATTCTTACCGGGTATTTCTTGGCAATTTTAACAGTCTGATCAGTTGAGCCGTCATCAATTACTAATATGTCATCCGCCGGACGATCCTGGCTGAATACCGCTTCCAGACAACCCGAAAGAGTCTTTTCTGCGTTAAAACAAGGGATATACAGCGCAATTTTCATAAACCGCGCATCTCCTTTTTAAGCTTTCTTTTGGCCTGGTTGATTTCTGATAAAACAAATTCCCTATCTATCTGTTTGTCCTCTTTCAAAATCCTGCCCCTGCTGAATGCACTGCGCAGCCTTCTTGCGACAATGACCGATAATGAACCTTTGTAAGAGATATAAAACCTGTACCTTAATTTTAACCTGGTTAGCTGGCTTTTTAAAAATTGAACAATTTTATTCATTACTTTTCTATGGTTAGTAATCTTCTTTATCTTTTTAACATTTTCAACTACGGACTCCTTAAACAATTTGTGGTCAAAAGCTTCATCATAACAACTCATCAGGCACCCCTTGCATCCATTGTTGATAATTGAGTTGACCATCCTGATTCTTTTATCCGATAACCAAAGCTTATACAGGCTATCAGTTTTAACATTCCCGATCAGCTTGTTATTAGACCCCTCTATCCAACATGGGAATAAATCCCCATTGGGGTTTATAGGGCAGGAATACCAGAGGGCGCTGCAATTATCCGGATAAAAATTCTTGCCGCTTAGATATTCGGGTATTTTTAACAAATAACCCGCGGGGTTAATAGCTATCTTATATTCTTTTGACTTATTAATAAAACTTTTAACCGCCTCTTCCACGAAAGGGATATCCCGTTTGTCTATTAAAAATTCATTTTTACGCTTATGATCCTTTAAAAAGATTACATTGAATGGCTGCAGCCTGACAGTTGTTGCCCCGTAGTCTTTAGCTACCTCCAAAACATAGAGCAGATCCTGGTAATTATATTTTGACACGGTTGAGGCTACGGTTGATTCAACTTTATATTTTCTGAGGTTTGCCAGTCCGCAAACCGCCTTATCAAAGCTGCCGCGCCCCCTTAAATAATCATGCGTTTCCCGCTTCCCCTCTATAGAAATATTTACTACATTGGCACCGGAATTACTGAGTTTCTGGGCGGTTGGCTCATCAATTAATTGTCCGTTAGAGGTAACACAGGCATTTAAATTATTCGCCCGGGTAAATGAAATCAGCTCAAAAATATCTTCTCTCAAGAGCGGCTCTCCGCCGCTGAAGACAACAGTTTGCGCGCCCAGACGGGAGGCATCTTTAATAACATCCTTCCACTGCTGCCTGGTTAATTCCTCAATCTCCGCATAAGGAATATCGCACATCCGGCACCTTAAATTACATCTGCTGGTTATGGAAAATATGACTTCTTTTATATTGAGCATTCTTTTAACAACTCCTCATAATAGATTAACCTGGAAAAAGCAGCTGACAATAATTCTTTTCTAGATTTTTTATCAAACTTATTCTTTCTGGTATCATTAATTAATGTATCAATGATACCAGAAAGGGAATCTGCCTCGGGATTAGCCCAACAAGTCTGCAAGCATGGCTTTGCGCAATTTTTCATAATTTTTCTAGCCCTATAAGCCTCTTCAGTATTCAAACACTCCCGGAGGGATAATTTTCTTATGTTTCCAAAAGCTGAGCCGCAACTTCTAACCTCTCCATCAGGCCCGATATTTGTAAAAACGAACGGATTGCACTTCCATTCCTTTTTAGTCAGCTCTCCTTTAAAATGCTTAATCCATAAATAAGGATCATGTAAAAATGCCACCAGGCCATTTTTCTTTTGGTAACTGACGATTTTATCAATCTGCGGCTTAAGTTTCTCAATATCTTTATGATTAAGCCAAAAACGGGCGTTAGGGGATGTATTCTGCATATCCTCCTGGGCAACTATCACCGGATGGTAAACCAAACACTCAACCCCCATATTTTTAGTCAAAGCAATAATATCAAATAGTTCCCCGACATTCTCTTTCATAATCGTGGTCCATACTGATATCTGTGGACCAAATCCAGCTTTTTTCTTTGCTGCGGAAAGAAGCTTTACCGCCTGGACTACCTTTCTAAAGGCGCCTTTTTCTCTTATAAAATCGTGCGTCTCTTCCTTAGCGCCATCTAAAGAAATAGCTATATTTTTTAATCCTGAACTCATAACCTTTTCTGCTATTTCCTGGCTTATTAATGAGCCATTGCTTACAACCTCTATTCCTAGCTTCAATTCCCGGGCATAATTAAATATTTCGAAAATGTCCTTCCGTAAAAAAGGCTCTCCTCCGGTTATCACTATGGTAAAATCCCAGTCCCAGCCGGATACCTCATCAAAAATTCTTTTCACGTCTTCCAGGGATAGCTCGTATCCCTTCAATATATTTACCACCCCGCACATCTGGCAATTATAGGTGCACTTATGGCTGAGGCTCAAGAAAATCCAGCGGGGTTTAGCAATAGGTTTCTCAAGAACCTCCGCAAAATGATATGATAGATTTGTTTCAAACTCCCTGAGAATATTCATTATTTTCCTCTTAGTTGATTTTATCCATGGCCTCGTCAGACTGCAAGTTAAAGCGTACCCGCTGATTGATAAACAGGGGTATACTTATTAAGAAAACACCTTTTTGCCATTTTTAGTTTATTACAAGCAACCTTTATAGCATACCTATGAGATATTTTCATAAAGATATTCCCTTCGGTGTTTTTATTTTCGGATAAAATTTTAATGTATGCGTCTATTTTATTTACCAGCCTCTGTCGAGTAACATCTTTCCAGCTTGATAATGACAAAAAGTTAGGCTGGGTAATATTCTTTGCTATTTTTAAGATATCCGATGGGAAATATACGCAATCCTGAAGGCAGTGCCTTTTACATTTTTTTATATCCTGGCGTGCTTTTTTCGTTTTCTCTGAATACCATATCTGGCTGAGCGTGTTTTTGTTTAAATCCCCCAGAATACCCTGGCAACTCCATAACTGGCCTTCACAGGTAATCACTATCCTTTTTATTGCCTCATAACACCTAAAATCAGCCTGCGGCCTTCTGCCCAGGAAATAATCCGGCAATGAATTAAGCACATCTGCGTCTGTGAAAATATTTACCCCGCCTGCCTCTCTTTTCAGCCTGAGCAATTCCCTGACTACCCCTTGAAGCTCTTTTATCTTCTCAGCGGAAGGCCAAAGCGTGTTCTTTCTATTTATAAACATTTTCGTATTATTAAAAAGCACCGGCTGAAAAGATACAAACAGGCACTGCATATCCCTGGCCAAATTAACCAGAGGAAGCATATCATGGATATTTTCCCCCATGATTGTGAAATTTACCCCAACGCTCGGAAGGTTATTGCCGCTATTATTCTTACGAATATTCAAATTATTTATATTTTTTATCACCTTCTCAAATACCCCCGGCCCCCTGATCCTGCTGCTTGTCTGGCTTAACCCGTCAATTGATATGCCGATATGATTTAATCCGGCCTCAATTAATTCCCCCATAATCTTATTATCCAGCATTGTGGCGTTAGTAATTAAATCCACCATTTTTATATTATTCGCGTGGGCGAAGCTTACAATCTCTACCAGATCTTTTCTTAACAGCGGCTCTCCCCCTGAAAAAATGATATGGTTAATCCCCATATCCCTGATCTGGATAATAACCTCCTTGATCTTACCGGTAGATATCTCGGATTCCTCTGCAGTTGAATCTCTGTATACTTCGCACATCTTGCATCTCAAGTTACATCTATTAGTAAGAGAAAAATAAACATGCTCCGGAGGGGTCAGGGGATGACAAATCAACCTACTGGTGTAATACCCCAAGAGGACTTCAAAATCTTCCATTTTCTTAACAAAGTTATCTTGCATATTTATTTGTTTCCTTCTTTGACAGCTTTAAACAGATTGCTTAAGCTCCCGCAGGACTCCCGGGAATAACAGGATTGTAAACATAGATTCTTACACCTGCTGGAATGCACCCTAAGACGATAAGCTTCCTGCGAAAGCCAGGCGGCTTTAAGCTTAACTTTATCAAGATTCCCGCATATTCCATGGCAAGAGTAAATCAAAGGCTGTTTCTCAGAGAAACAGATAAAAACTGTTTTAAAACCGCCAAAGCAAGTCCATTCTTTCCTGCTCAATTGCCCTTTGTAATATGCAATTAAAAGCTCCAGGCGGGGTTCTTCATAGACTCCAATATGCTTGCTACGGTAACTCCTTATCTTCATAATCTCGTCTGATAAAACTGGGATATTCTCTTTTTTCACCCAGAACAAAGGCAATGTTTTATCCAGAAAATTAGAGTTATCTTTTACTAAAGGCTGAAAATTAATCACATCAATATTCAAATCATCCGCCAGCCTGACTAATCCTGAGAGCTGACCCGCATTATTATCCATCACCGTACAGGCAAACCCTAAAGAAAAGAAACGACTTTTTTTTCTTTTTTCAGATAATAAGTTGACCGCTTTTATAATCTTATTAAAAGCCCCGGGACCCCTGAAATAATCATTTACCTCTTCTAAACCGTCAATTGAAAAATGCAAATGGCTAATCCCGGAATCAGCTATGCTATCGGCCAACGCTTCATTAATCAATGTACCATTGGTCGTAATTATGCTCCTTAGGCCCTTGCTCTGGCAATATCTGGTTATTTCAAATAAATCTTCCCGTAAAAACGGTTCCCCTCCTGTCAACAGCACTTCCTGAATACCATAACTTTTTGCTTCATCAATTGCGTGCAGAACCTGGGCGGTAGATAATTCCTGGTCTTTAGGCAAAGAGTTAGCGATAGAACACATCCTGCAACTTAAGTTACACCTGTTAGTAAGGGAAATCTGCAGGACTTTTGGCCCGACTAAAGGATAATTGATTTTACGGGATAGCCAAAAAAGTATTTTTTCCATCTCTAAGCCGGTCATTATGTTAATTCCTTTTAAAACAGCTTAATATTTTAACATTCATTGGGCAACCCTCATAGTTAAACTTTCTTCTTGCAGAATTCACACACATTCCCCCATAGATACGCTGCTCTATATAAAATAACAAGTAAATAAATTGATATTTTCCGGGAAAACTGCCTGATTGCCTCCTGCCTGGTTAGCTCTCTGCTTGCTGAATAACTAAAAACTACAATCCCGAGAAAACTGCACAAGTTAGCCAGCCAGAAAGAAAATTTGCCCGTTCTTATACCCTTCAGCTGAGGATGCCCTTGATGTAAATAGGCTGTTAACAAACTGCTTCTACCGTAATAATAGGCCTGTCTTAAGAAACTCACCAGTCCGGGTATGGGAGAACGCACAACTTTTATATTCTGCTCAAGGAGAAACCTCTCCCCCTGATTAAATATTCGCCAAAAGAATTCCCGATCATCCCCTCCGTAAAATGAAAAACCCTCATTAAATAAGTGTTTGGAAAAAACTTGTTTCTTAATAGAAACATTGCAGGCAGGCAGAAAAATTATCTCTTTTTTATCCAAGCCGTCTTCTATGATCCTGAAATTTAGGAATTGGCTTACCAATGACGTATTTTCCCGCTTGCTTACGTAAGTAAGGCCTCCGATAACTGTCTTATCCGGGTTAACCCGGTGGGCTTCTATGATCCATTTAACCCAATCACAATCCGCGATGCAATCATCATTAATAAAAGCGATTAAGCTGGAAGAGACGTTTTGAATACCTGTGTTTCTGGAAGAGGCGGAGCCTTTCTTGAGCAGAGGAATGTACTGAAAATTAAGAAACTTATTGCATTCACCCGCCTTTAGCGATTGCCCGAGGCGCTGATCATTATTATCATCAATAATAATAAGCTCGGTTTTGCCCGGTGGAAAAGTTTGGTTCAATAATGACTCCAGGCATCTGAACAAAAGATCCGGGCCATTGGACGCAAAAACAATTATCGAAATATCAGGCTGCACTATAACCTCCCCCGGATCATCCTGTTCTGCTCTTTCAAAATAGTACAACAGCCGTCAAAACAGGCAGCCCCTTTAACAAGCCCTCTCCGGAATGATAAATGCTCTTTTTCCCATAGCTTGCTTAAAGGGGTATCCTTTACATTAAGCCCCGCCACCTTCACCCAATTCTGCGGGCACTTTATAATATCCCCGTTGGAATCAATTGAAAGAATATAATAATTAGTAAAACATGAACGCTCGGATACACCCTCTTTCAATGGATCAGCGCAACAGGCTGCGGCATCATTTTTCTCAAACCAATCATTACGATAGCGGATTTTTTTATCCTTTTTAAATTCCGAAAGTATTTCCCGAAACTCATTTAACTCACCGGTATTTAATTGCAGAAGCTCATAATTCGGCAGGCCGGCATTAAGCAGCTTTAAAACATTTACCGACTCAATATTCTTATAACTATTTGCAAACTTCATCAGCTCCGGGAATTTGCGATAATTTATTTTAGTTATAACAACATTTAAAAGTACCCTTACCTTGCTGCGTAAAGAATTTAATGTTTGAAGGAATTCTAATATGCGTTCAAAATAACTCTCTCCGCTAAAGGCCGGCCTCAGCGTATGTTGTATGCGGCTATCGCTTGAATCAAAACTTAAAAGGAGGATATCCCATTTATGCCTGGTTAGAAAATCCGCGGTATCCCGGTTTAAGGCAAAACCGTTGGTAGTCATCGAACCCATAAACCCTAATTCTTTAATCTTGGCCAAAATCAGGAGTATATCTTTTCTGCAAAAAGGCTCACCAACCACCCCTCCAAGATTAATCTCTTTGACCCCCAGCTTCTTGGCATCCAGGAACAGGTTGAATAATTCCTGCGTAGAAAGCTCATCTGAACAATCCGTGTCTTCTTGCCAATGGACAAACCTCCCTCCGCGGCAATAGAAACACCTTAGACTACAGATGCGGGTAGGCATTAAAGCAATAGTCTCCGGCCCGATACCCGGATCCTTCATCCCCTTTTTTATGCGTTGAATAGTTTTAAGGTCCATTTAAATAGCCATTCGGCAAAAACCAAATCACTGCCTGAATAATGCCTGTTTTATTTCGCCTAAAGTTTTAGCCTTTTCATTTTCCGTAATATCTGCCGCACTAACCAACTCGGACATAGACTGTAAAAAATTACATTCTAGCGCGATAAGCCTATCCTGATCTAAAACCTGCAATGGATGTATCCCTTCTCTGAAGCGCTGATGAATTTCCTGTATAGAGTCGGAACACGGGCGTTCAGAACAGAATTGCGTGCAATTTACAGCGCAAGACTTGAGCTGCCGCCTTATGCCGAAGGCCTTTTCAGAAAGCCAGGACTGCCTTAAAAGATCTGTATGGATATTCCCAAATGAAGGAAAACAAACAAAACTAATATCTCCGACAGTACTTACGAAAATTCTTGTAAAACCGGCAAAACATGAGTTAACTGTACGCTGGCGCTTAAAATGCTGGATCGTTTTTTCAGGCATAAAATCCACTCCAATACGAGAGCTCCTGTTTATCTTGATTTGCCCTAATTCACCGAATACCCTCTCCAACCTGAGTATATCTTGCCCTTCAATCCAAAAGTCCGTTTTAAAATCTGAGCTTTCTAATAAATTACCATTTTGCACTAAAGGTTGAAAACAAATATAGCAGCATTGAAGCCTCTGCGCTAAATTAACTAATTCCGGCAGTTCTTCTATATTTATTTTCATGATAACGCTGGTTAAACCAACATTCAGGCATTGCTCTTCATGGGCAAAGCCGTCACGATGCAGCTCTTTTTTGTAATGATTTATATATTCAACTCCCCTCACCGCTTTCTCAAAAACTCCTTCTCCCCGGATGGCATCATGGGTTTTCGCAGTTGCCCCATCTAACGAAAAAGTAATATTGCGTAATTTTGAAGAAACAATCTTTTTGGCAAGTTCATCCGTAATAAAACTCCCGTTGGTATTAACAGTAGTGGTAATGCCCGGGCGGGCTGAATAATCAATCAACTCAAATATGTCTTTGCGTAAAAAAGCCTCCCCTCCGGTCATATAAATGGTTTTAATGCCCATTCCGACAGCCTGGTCAATCAAATGTTTTACCACATCGGTAGACATCTCTTCGCCAGGTGTCTGTTTCCATACTTCACAAATTCTGCACTTTATATTACAGCGGTTAGTCAGCATAATCTGGATCATCTCAGGCTCAACCAATACTTTATTAAGCAGGCGTGAAAAATGAAATAAATAATCTCTTTTATACTGCTCAAAGATGCCCTCTGATGTACCGCTAGAATCTGCCATTATTTTATTCCTCCCTTATACAATCCTAAACAACCGGCAAGCAGCATCAAGGCTTTCCTTCTTGACTGCCTGATTTGAGGCGTATTTCTATTTTTAATATACCATTCTGATTTATCATTATACTCAATCTTAAGCATTGATTGCTGCTGCCCAAGCCAGGATTTCTTCGGAATATAGCAGGAGCTTACACTTACAAATTCATCAATATGCTTGCGGTTAAAAAACAAGAAAAACATAGTTTCTATTACATCCAGCCAGCCCTCCACGGGATAACCGCTCATCCAAAGGGTGTTAACCTTAATCCCTGAGGAGTGCGTCATCTTCAATGCCTGAGAGATAGTTTTTTTCGTCGGCTTGCCCATATGCGATAACACTTTTGCGGCTCCGCTTTCTATGCCATAAGTCAAATAAATACACCCGGCCTGCTTTAGCTTATTAAACATCTCCTGGGTCATATCCGGGCGGGCGCGGGCCATGCTTCCCCACTCAAAATCAAAATTATTTCTTATTATCAAACCGCATAAATTATCCAACCCGTTTAAATCACCATTAACCATTAAATCATTGCATTTAAACCGCTTTCTTTTAAACATTCCGCTGTGCTTGAGCATCTCGCTAACAACGTTATCGGCCGCACGCATCCTGTGATTGCCCCAGATCGGTTTGTCTGTACAGAATTTGCAATTATGATTACACCCCCTGCTGAAAATAATAGGAATTTCATCTTTATTCGTATAATTATCAAAGTTGAACAAATTTAACGCGGGGCTTGGTATACTGTTAATATCCAGCGGTTCCCTATTCCAGCCATTATCATTAAACCCGTCACCGGTATTGATTATGGTCCCCTTGATAATAAAACCGCGGGCAGGTTGATTATCTGCGATCTTTTCTGCCAACTCAGTAATAATCCCTTCGCCTTCCCCGCGCACATAAATGTCCACGTTTTTGTTTAACTGGTTATTTTCCAACACCTCAGTACACCATGGACCGCCAAATATTACATAAATATTTCTGTTTCTCTCTTTTATCTTTTCCGCCAAAAGATCAGCGAGGATTCTTGAATGGCTATTAACGCTTACGCCGACAATACGCGGGTTATCCTTTAAGATGTCCTTTACCCATCTATCCAGAAGTTCTTTAACACTAAAATGGCTGTTAATTTTCTCTAAAGAAGACCATTCTTCGGTTTTATCCCAATCCCAGAGAAATGCCTTATCCTTCTCTTGGTTATAGAGCTGCGAATTAAAACAAAACACTTTTACCTCATGCCCGCAGCTGATTAGCTGCCCGGCAATATAAGCCAAGCCCAAAGGAGGCATATCAACACCGTAGAGTGGAGGAAAAACTAAAGCAATATTCATATTTATTTCTTAAAGTTACTTCTTACAATATTTCTTAAGCTGGACGATTCTTCACGCGCATGGCAATCCTGCAGACAATAATTACGGCACTTTCTTATGTTGGCCCTTTTTTTCTTGGCCCTGGCAGAATACCATATCTTCTTTAAGGACGGCTCTCTCCTGATGTTCCCGATCTCTTCACCACACATCTGAATTGTGCCTCCGGGGACTAACGCCAATCTGCGGTAACCGGCAAAACAAACCCACTCCCCCCTGCCAATACTCCTTCTAAAATATTTCTTAATTAAACGGAAACTGGGATAATTTAAACCGTAACCTTGTTGTTGAAGAATATTAACTTTATCTATTACCTGATCAAGTTTATTTAAACGTTCTCCGTTGATCCATAAATTGCCCCCGGAAGAATCCTGGTTATACAATTTGACATTATCAAGAACTACGGAAGTTATATATAAAGCGTCAATGGACAAACTCTTAGCCAAAGAAAAGTATTCTTCCAGTTCTTCAAAATTATAATTGGATAAGGTAAAAATCATCACCTTAATCAACCCCTTTGACCCCGGGCAGTCATTTAAATATTTGATTCCCTGCATTATCTTATCGAAAGCCCCGGGCTGGACCCTGATTTTATCGTGGGTTGCGGACTTGGCTCCGTCAACTGATATTGTAATAATATCCAGCCCTGACTGGATAATTTTTTTGGCTGAATCTTCCGTAATCAAGGTACCATTTGTTGTTAATATGACCTTCAATCCGGAATCTTTGGCAAATTTAATTACATCAAAGATTATCTCGCTGATTAACGGCTCTCCGCCGCAGAGATTAATTTCTTTTATCCCCCATTCCCTGGCCTGAGTAATGACATCTTTGATCTCCTCAAGGCTGAGTTCATGTTCTTTCTTAGCATCTTTCCAGGCATTGCACATCTCACACCTTAAATTACATCTGCTGGTAATTGAAAGCTGCAGGGTATCCGGAGGGACCAACGGGTAATCGATTTTCCTGGACAACCAAAACCCTATATCTCTCTTTAATTTATCCGAATTATACATAGCTTATCTCCATAACAGGCCGGGTATTTATTTAAAGCTTAAATACAGCGGCTAATCACAAAAACAAGGCAAAAGGCAGGGACGCTTACACTCCCTCGCCCTCTCTCTGGCTCTTGTACAATTTTTAGATGCATATATTTGCTTCAGATTACTCTTGCGGATATCGCCATAACTATCAAAACAGGTAGTAAGTTCTCCGTTGTTGGCAATCAGTATGGTTTTATCCGCATATTGACATTGCACATCTTGCTGGCCCAATTCTCCCCGGAAATACTTCTTTACAAGCATAAGATTGTTTTCTGAATTACGCACAAGGGCAGCATTCTCTCTTTTAAACTCAATCAGGCTGTCAATTGCCTTATCTAAAATATCCAGCCTCTCCGGAGGAACCCAATATTTAACCCCCTTACTCCTCTGCCTCATTATCAGGTTATTTGAAAGCAAGGCCTGAAACTGAATGGAGTTTACATTTAAAGATTTTAAAAAAACCGCCAGGTCCAACAATTCCTCCAAGTTCTCATTAAGGATTATTGATATTGAATTGAAATTTATCTTCGGGTACTTTTTTTTCAATTCAGAAAGATTTTTAAAGGCCTGCGCGGTCCTTTCAAAGCTGCCCTTAATTCCCCGGATTTCATCATGAATCTCCGGAGTCAAAGCATCAAGAGAAATACTCAAAGAAAGGAAGCCTTCGGCCAAATATGGCAACAACTTTTTAACCATAGCATCATTCAATATCACCCCGTTGGTTAATATGCCAATGTGAAACCTATTTTTTGCCACAAAATCCAGTATTTCAAATATATCTTCACGCATAAGCGGTTCTCCGCCGGAAAGAGCAAAATCTTTAACCTGCCATTCGGCTGCCTGTTTTATAATATCGTTTGCCTCCTTTAAGGAAAACTCCCTGATCGGCTTATCTTTCCTGATCTCGCAGATATTGCAAAGCAGGTTGCACCTGTGCGTTAAATCCAAAATAATCAGCTCGGGTTTAGGATAATTTTGCCCCAAGATTTTCTTGGCCCTGAAATGTTCAAAGGTGTTGCCAATTAAATAATTAATTTTATGCAGGATAAAATAAAAGTAAACTTGGGATTTTTGATAAAAGTTCAGACCTGGCTGCTGCTGAATTAAGCGTTTACCTAAAAGATAGGAGAAACGCGGGATCTTAAGAATATTTATGATTAAGCCGGAAATAAAAACCAGATTATTTTTTGTCTTTATTTCTTTTAATAAGGGGTGATCCCGGTGCATATACTGGACCAAATAATTACCCCGGCCGTACATATAGGCCTGTTTCAGAAAAGAGACCAAATTTGTATGGCAATCATGGAAAACTTTAATATTCTTCTTATAACTAAATCTGCTTCCGTTCTTAAAAAGCCGCCAAAAGAAATCTAAGTCTTCTCCGGCAGGCATTGGGAATAATTCGTTAAATCCATCCCCCAGGCAAACCCGCTTAAAAGAAACATTGCAGGTAGGAAAAAATATTGTTTCGCATTTTCCGCTTATTTGCGTCTCTATCGCCCCGTCACTTAAAAACTGGCTGACTTGGGCCTTAATATTAGCGCGGTCAACTTCGGTAATGCCTCCAACTGCGGCAATATTTTTATCCAAGGCATGCACTTCTACCATATACTTAACCCAATCTTTGTCTAAAATGCAATCACTATCCGTGAAACCGATTATCGGCGAACGGGCATGTTTAATCCCTAGGTTCCTGGCGGCAGCCGGCCCCTTATGGTTTTGAATAAAATACCTTAAATTTGGGTTTTCCTTGGAAAGCGCGCAAAGCATGTCTTCAGAACCATCGACAGAACCATCGTCTATTACAATTATCTCAAAGGCGTCTTTTTGATAACTTTGGGCAAATAATGAATCCAGGCAAGACCTAAGTTTACGCTTTCGGTTATATGTCGGGATTATTACGGATATATCCATTATTTATTTTTTATAGTTAACCTTCCGGAAAAATAGGGGTATTCTCCCGGCAGGAATTTTGTGTTTAAAGAAAACGCACATTGTAACAGCCTGCCGCGATGGTACCTGTCAGAATTTACTATCCTTAGTCCCCACTGAGGATTTAATTCTTGGGCGGATAAAGAAACCTCCGGAAGTTTATATGCAGGATTTTCTTTTAAGGTTACAATATTCCCTCGGTTATCGCCGGACCACAGGCAATCCCAATCGTCATCAATATCTTCTTTAAAATCCGGCAGATCGCCTGCCTGCCTGCCTGCTGACCAACTGACGAACTTCTCGGAAAACATAATATTCGCCTGCAGGCGATCCAGTTCAATTTCATTTTCTACTCTCAAGAGGACCTTCCATTCAAAAACCCCCGGGCTGATGGCTGAAATTCTCCATTCCTGAGACAAAGGTAAATCCAGCCATTTGCCGATAGCCTGGATTTCTCTGCTATTTTTACAAATAACCTTCCAGCGCGCAGATGAAAAAGAATCAAACCAACGGCCGGAAGAACGCATTGAAGTATACAGGGCCATATTCTTAGTAAGCTCATTTGTATCTTTATAAAATTTACCGCTGCCTTTATTGAATACAAATTTTATATCCTTATCTTCAATGCTATTATCGGAACTTCCAATCTCCCTGCGCTTATCCTGATTTAAAAAAAACTTAGCCTTAAAACATTCATATTTACCCGGGTGAAAAAGCGCGTTTGTTTCTGCCTCCACTTTTTCCAGGTGCAGGATTCTTGCTTTATTGTAATAATCGGAGTTAAAAACCTTAATAAAATTTCCCAGTTCTTTTGAAAAAGATACCCGCAGCACAGGCATCCTGGCATCAGCATCCTGCAAACCCACCTCTCCTGAAGAAATACACCTTTTCAGCAAATCAACATCAGCATCTTCAAATTCATCGCTGAAATATTCAGAAATGAATTCGCTGAAAAATGCCTTGAATTTCTCGGAGAAGAAACATCTTAGGCGCTGCTGCTCAATGACTATGTCTTTTCTGATTTCCATCTGTACATCCCAGGAAAAAGAACAATCTTTGTCTATATCAATAATCCATATCTGGCTAACCCCAAGGTATTCCCAATTCCCGGTAGCAATCATCCTGTTTTCTGTTTCTTTTTTCAGTGTCCAAATAGCTGAATCAGAAGTAAACCATCTTTGTTTTGTAAAAAAAGCGGAATACATATGGCTGGCTTTGGTCAAAAGGAGGTCGTTATATAACACGGCTAATCTGCCATTATCAAAAGACAGCTTCAGCTTACCGTTTGATATGATAAATTCCTTCTCAACCTTATGGATGTAAGCATTAATATCAGCTACATCTAAAATTATCTTGCCGGAGAAACAGAGCAGCCTGTTGACATGGTTAAGCAGATTGGCGCTGGCAGGAGAAGTTTTATATTGAAGCAGGCGTCCGGGATTTGCATAATCAGAATTTAAGATTCCAGCCTGGGCACGATATCTTAAATGGGACTGCTCAAAAAGCATCGACGGAAAAATACCAAAAGATGAAGCCTGCGCATATACCCCGATGCAAACGCTTGAATTTCCTCTTAACGGGAGCGGCTTCCAATACTTATCCCCCTCTTTTATCTCCGGAAAATCCCCTTGACCTGAATCGGCAAACCACTTCTTATAGCTATCAATAAGCGCAAGATTAATGTACATCTCCGGCAAATGCGCGCCCCCTCCTAATTCAAATTCAATATCCCATTTAATCTCAAAACCATCAGTAATTTCTATTCTCCAAATTTGGGCCATAGCAAGATGGTAAAACTGGCCGGTTGCCACTATCTTGCCGTCAAGTCTTTCAACTTCCCATTCTGCCTGAGTAGAGCTATGCCAAAACCCATCTACTAAAAATGAAGTATAAGCCCCACAGGGAAGGGTAAGCAACATACCGTTCCAGTTCAGTAATAACCTACCGTTATTAAACACCAGGCTTAATTGTTTATTCTCTATAATCGCTATGCCCTTCGGGCTGCCAACGGCCTGCGAATAAAAAGATACCGCCCTAGAAGTTTCTTCATCCCTTAGCAATTCTCCATGCTTCAAGAATATTGTTCTTGCGCAAAGTTTTTGTAACATAGCCATATCGTGGGTAACGATAATAACAGTTTTGCCTCTTTGCTTAATCTTAAATATCTCTTTAATACACTTCTTCTGGAAATACTCATCCCCTACGGCCAAAGTATCATCCACGAGAAAAATATCTGAATCCATATGAACGGCTATTGCAAAAGCCAGCCGCACAAACATCCCCTGAGAATAACACTTTACCGGTGCATCTATAAACTTTCCGATCTCGGCAAAATCAATGACCTGCTGAAACTTTTCTTTAACCTGCCCTGAATGCAGGCTAAAGAGTTCAAACTGCAGGAAAATATTTTCCCGGCCGGTAAGCTCGCTCTGAAATCCCGCACCCAACTCCAGGAGCCCGGAGACGCTTCCTGAAACTTCTACTTCCCCCCGGTCAGGTTTTAACATTCCGGCAATTAACCTTAAAATGGTTGATTTGCCTGAACCATTTTCTCCGATAATCCCTAATACCTCGCCATTCTCCACGGAAAAGCTAATCCCCTGCAAAGCCCAAAAATCTTCCCATAAAGCCTTACCCTCAATAATAAATTTTATGCGGTACATCTCCCAGGCATCTTTAAATTTAATTATAGCCATATTAAATTCTCTTTAGTATGCTGGATTCAAGCCAAATGGAAACTAATACTCCCAAAATTAAACTGAAAAAAGCCCAGATAATTACCCATAAGAAAGTAGCTGGCTCCGGCATCCGGCAATAAAAGATTATGTCCCGGTAGAATAAAATAAAGGCTGCCAACGGGTTAAAATTAAATATCCAACGGAGTTTCTCGGGGATCATTTCCATGGTATAAAAAATAGGGGTCAGCCAAAACCAGAACATAAGCAGGGTTCCGGTCAAATGTTCTAAATCACGGTAGATAACGTTCACTACGCCAAATAGCAAACCTACCCCGCTGGTAAAAATATAAGTCAATATAAATATAAACGGCAGCAAAAAAGCAAACTTGGCAATCCCGGGATTTTCGAACACGAATAATGGATAAATAATCGCCCAGCTCATAAGAAAATTCATTAAATATGATAGTACGACACTCAGGGGGATTATTTCTTTCGGCAAGCTGAATTGATGCAGGACGCTTTTCTGGGCTGTTAGAGAAGACGCAGCTTCGGATAACGACCCTGAAAAAAACATCCACGGCAGGACCCCGGCAAGGACAAATAAAGCAAAATTATTTATTTCAGTCTTGAATACGGAGGAAAACACAAAAGTTATTACCAGCATCATCAAAACAGGATTAATCAACGCCCAGAAAACACCTAAACCCGAACCGGCATATTTAGCTTTAAATTGTTTTATCCCCATAGCCCATAAAGAGCCCTTGTGGGAATATATCTTATTAATCTTTGAAGAAATAGATTTTAAAAACATCCCTTAACCAACTCTCTTAAGACAGTCCTGTTTAATTTTGGACCTTCTCTATGCGTTCAATTGAATCCCGGTAGAAAATTACCTCTCCCCGGGAAGAACCTAATACCACCTCCAAAACTATTTTATCCGGGTATTCTTTCTTTATCTTCCCTAATAACTGACGCCCATTTTTTAGCCAGACCAGGTCTTTCTGCTCCGGGCTGGATTTTGCCTTAAAGGAAAGGCGTTTATTCAACCTGGATACTTCATCTTCTATAAAATCCTCCCCCAGCGAAAGGCTTTTTGCTTTTTCCATAGCCTCTAAAGCCAGATCCGGATTCTGCATTTTCTCGTTAATTTTAGACAATGTTAAATAAGCCTGCCGATAAGCGGGATAAGAAGACAAAACTCCCTCTATAACTTTCTTTGCTTTCACGGATTCACCTACGCCGTTTAAGGCATAGGCGTAATTATTCAACAGAATAGGATTCCCCGGGGCATTCACAAGGCCCTGCTGTGAATTACGTACCTCTTTATGGTATTCAGAGGATGCCTTAGCAGTATCCCCCAGATTATTGTAGATATCAGCCAAATCATTATGCAAGTTGGGATAGTCATTTTTCAATATGTTCAGTTTGTTGTATTCTGCAATTGCCTGGTAGGGCATATTATTGTCCCGGTAAACACTACCCAAGCTATAAATGTAATCCGTGTTATTAGGGTCAAGGCTGACAGCCTTTTTTAAATAGGTTATCGCCTCGGCATACCGCTCAAGATGCATCAAGGCCAGGCCCAGGTCGTTACAAACAGACGCGTCGCCATTATTTAACACGAATGCTTCTTTGGCAGAAGATAGCTCTTTTTCAAAATTGCCTTTTTTAAAATACACTTCGCTAAGCAGTTTATGCGCATAGTGAAACTGGGGGTCAAGTAAAATGGCCTTCTTCAGGCTGGTTTCAGCGTTATCATAATCCTTAATCCGGCTGTAATAGTAACCCAGGGTGTACTGGGCAATAGCAAAATCAGGGCATGATTTAAGGGTATCTTTCAAAACAGATATAGCTTCGGAACTTTTTCCTTTTAAGAATAATTCCGCGCACTTGTCTAACGTAGAAACTACAAAAGCATAACAACTCTCCCGGGAAAGTTGTTTTATCTGCTGGCTATCCGGGATATTACCCCGTGCGCGGGAGATAACATCCAAGGCTTCCCTATGGCGGCCCTCCTGAGAGTACATTTCCGCCAATGATTGATAGGCTTTTAAATAAAACGGGTTTAGCGTTAAGACCTGGTTATATTCATCAACTGCCTGGCTATAACTTTGATTGTCTCTGTACGCCTCTGCTAACCCAAAGTGAGATAACCAGGATTGCGGGTTGATTTTAAGGGCATTGGAGTAAGATTTTATTGCTTCTTTATATCGGGCTTTTCCGGAATAATCATTTCCCTGATTATAAAAGTACGCCTCAAACTTGCCCCGCGCCAAATATAAAAATACGGCTAAGGTTAGAAAAAGCAATAAATACTCAAATACTTTCTTCATTTTATAGCCCTATCCGCTGCCTCTTTGCCGTCAAGTATCGCATCTTCCATAGACATATACTTCCAACTTCCGTAGCGACCACAGGCAATTATGTTATTACGCAATAAAAATTCCCTGATTGCCGAAGTGGCCCGTAGATAATGCTTGTCATAAATTGGATAACCATACTTAATATCATTTATATCTAAAACAGAAACCCTGTTCTTTTTGCCCAATATCCCAGAAGCCTTGAGGTCATTTATTACTTTCTGGACAATTTTATTCTTATCAAGCGGCTTATTTTGAGGGTACGCTGTTTCAGTATATATTGAGCTCATGCCCCGGGGAGAGGCCTGATTAGAAAAATTATGAAAAAAACCGACTCTGAAAAAAACAGTCTCCTTATGCGGGAAATATATCCAATGCCTTCCTTCCTGGCAGGTTCCCTCTATCCCCAAATTAAGGTTAAATATTGAATTCCAACGCAACTTCTTAAACATATCCGAGATATCCCCGGGTAATTTCCGGATTATCTTCAGCAGCTCAGGCAAGGGCATTGTTGAAATCAGTGTATCAAACTTAATACGCCCGTTACCTGCGACATCCAGCTCTTTTTTATGAAGGTCAATTGCGCTAATACGGCAATTCTTAGAAATATTGCCCAATTGCCGCTCAAACGCCTGGGGAAGCTGCCCTATCCCCCCATGGCGAGGATACCAAAAAGTGGCATTGTAACCAAAACGGTGCCGGTTTTGCGCAAAATACCCTTTAATCACCTCTGATGGCTTAGGCTGGGGGACAAAATTGCTTGTCCAGATAGAAATCATTTCATTTAAAGGCACCGTCCAGAATTTCTCATTATAAGGAACCATGAAATGCCTGGCTATACCCTTGCCAAATGTACTGTTTATCCACTGTAATAAATTTGAAGGGTGGGTTCCTGGGCCGGATTGGCAAACCTTTAAGAACCCCAATAAGCATTCTCTGGCTATAGGCTCAGGCAACGCGCTAAGATTAACCTGAAAAGGGTAACGGCTAAAAATGCCAAAGCTATTAATCCAGGCGCTTCTTCTATGGGAGGCCAAATTGCCATTTAATAATTTTCCCACCAGCTTGCGGGTATATTTATTTCTAAAATGCAGCAAGTGCCCGTCACAATCAAAAGTAAAACCTTTGATCTTTTTAGAACGGCATAAGCCGCCTACTCCAGATTCTTTCTCAAAAATAAAACATTCTGTTTTCTTCTTCTGGAGATGCCAGGCTGCGCTTAACCCCGCCAGCCCCGCGCCTAAAATAATAATTTTCTTTCTACTCATGCGCATCAATCTTAATCAGTTTCCAGAATAAAATAATAGTGAACAATAACATAGCTGTAATAATAACGCTTGCCAATAAATTGCTGACTTTTGTTAAAATCACCCCTGCCGAAGAAAATATAAAACACAATAAAAACATAACAAGAATGGTCTTGGCCGGGCTGGATGAGAAGACCCTGATCCTAAACGCAATGTGGTCATTACTTTTTTTAAAAGGCACCTTTTTTTTCATTATTCTGAAGATAATAAGCAGGAGCGTATCTGTAATCGGCAGCCACAAAATTACTATCGGGCTTAACAAGGCAAGGGCGTTTTCTTTTGAGGCATAACGCAAAAGCAGGGTTATTGCGCAAATAACAAAACCTAAAAAATGGCTTCCGGAATTACCGAGGTATATATTTGCCGGAGGCAAGTTAAAAATCAGGAACCCGAAAGTCGCAGCACACAAAATAAGAGAAAGAATCTGGATATTTAAATCCGGGTTAATAAAAGCTATTGCCAATAGGGCGCTTCCTACAATCAAAGCTGCCCCTGCGGCTAAGCCATCCATAATATCCAGCAAGTTAAAAGCATTGGTAATGCCCAAGATCCAAAAAAATGTGACTGCGGCATTTCCCCAAAACCCAAGGTACATAATATCAGTCATTACGCCAAATAAAATTAGCAAAACCGCGCAAAACGACTGGGCTAAGAATTTTTGCAGTATAGACAGCTCTCTTAAATCATCAACTATCCCGAAAAAAAGCATCAAAAAGGAAACCCCTAAAACTGCGAGTATTTTATCTCCGGGGATTCCAAACATAAATACGCCTAATGCGGAAGAAAAAATAAATGCAATCCCTATGCCTAAGCCCCCAACTAGAGGAATACCTTTTATTTGTAATATTTTGTACTTTAAAGATACTTTTGCCAGCAAAAATATGCACAATATGCTGGAAATTAAAGCGCTGGAAAATACGATCAAGTACCTAAGCATCTGCACCCCTTAGAATACAAATCCGAATAAATCCGGGTTGTCTCTTTTAATAAGCTATCTAAAGTATAGCCGCCAGACTCAAGAGCCAAACTGGCAAAATGAGTAAATTCTTTTCTTAATGAAGGTTTTTTTAATAGCTCTTCTAATCGCTCTTGCAAAGTCTTTATATCGTGCGGCTTAACCAAATACCCTGCTTTGCTATCTAAGATAACTTCTCTTATCCCCCCGGTATCAGTAGCTATTACCGGCACCCCGGCGGAAATTGCCTCTAAAACAGCTATCGGCAACCCTTCCCATAATGAAGTTAAAACAAAAACGTCCAAACAAGACAAGAACGCAGCGACATCATTACGCCATCCCGCCAAGATTACCTTTCCCTTTAAATTAAGCTTATTTATAAGAGCACAAACCTTCCCGCGCAAGGCTCCATCTCCGACTAAAATGAACCTAGCGTTAGGGAAAGTCTTGCTAATTTCAGCGGCTAGTTTTATAAAATCTAATGGGGCTTTCTGCGGCTTAAAACAGGCAACCATCCCCACAACCTGGTCTTCCCCGGACAAACCAAATTCTTTTCTTATCTGCTCCGCCGGGGGGTTATTTTTAAACTCATCCTGATTTATAGCGTACCTTATTAATTTATACTTATCCTGCCTGCCGACTAAATGCCGCGCTGCCTGAAGCTGATCCCATTGGGAAACCACAATTATCGCGCTAGAAAAAGAAGCACAAATTTTTTCAAGGAACAGGTAAAGATAATAAGTTACCCCGGGTTGATGCTCATGGAAACTCCATCCGTGGACAGTATGAATAATCATCCTGACCCCGGACATCTTAGCTGCCAATCTCCCCAAAATACCGGCTTTAGAACTATGGGTATGGACTATATCTATATTATTATTCTTTATAAAATCCCGGATAAAAAATAACGCTAATATATCTTTTACCGGCCGGATTGGCCGCTCAAGTAATTTACAGCGTACCAGAGTCAGGCCGGCGATATTTTTGGCTGAATCAACCAATAGGCCATCACAAGCAGTCAGTATATAAGGATTAAACTTTTGCTTGTCCAGCCCCCGGGCAAGGCCTAAAAGCTGCTTTTGGGCTCCCCCTAATTCCAGTTTTGTAATAACATAAAGAATGTTGATTTTCCGGCAAGAACCCATTTGATTATTATATTACTTTTGAAGTTAAACCGCAAGTTTATTAAGGGGTTATGGATTTTATTCTGCGGATTTCCGGTCTTAAGTTATTGCAGTGAATTTCAGCGTACAAATGAATAAAATCAATGTAAAAATAGCTCTGGCGGGAATGATGGCTGATGATTATCAAAAAATAATACCCTGGCTGGACAAATCCTTAATTAATTGTTCGGCTCCGCTAAAAACAAAACTTTTTATCCCTAGCCCGGAAGCGCTGCTTACCAGTTCGCATCGGTCATCAGTATAAAATATATTCTCCGGCAAAACTCCTAAGTCATTAATTACTTTCCTGTAAATTGCCTTATCCGGCTTAATTGCGCCAATTTCAAAAGATAGAAACAGTTTTTCAAAAACATTAAAAACCGGAAAGCTTTTTTTTATGTAATTGTAGTGCAGAATATTAGTGTTAGAGAGCAGATTGATACGGTATTTCTTCTTCAGGCAATTGGCGATATGGTATACTGAACGGTTTTTTTGGCTGAAAAAGAAAACTTCATTCCAGATAGGCACAAAATACTCATAACTGAGTTTTAAACTCAGCTTATCTTTTACCCGGGCATAGAACTCTTCGGAGGAAAGAACACCTTTTTCAAAAGAATTAGTTATATCTGAATTAAAGAAAAACTTAAGTATCTCATCAGGGCTCTTGCTGCAAAACCCGGAGATTCTTTCTATGGCAGGCTTAAAGTTAAAATCCACCAGGACATTGCCTAAATCAAAAAGGATGACCCTTATACCCGCCTTAGGCATATATTAGTTACCCTTGTCCTTTTTCCTGAATAAATCCAGGAAGCGGTCTTCGTACTCTTTATAGACATTCCATTTATCCAGCTCCACTTTCAGCTCGCTGGCCCTGGATATATCAATGCGGCTTTGCTCAAAAAGCTTCTCTATTTTCTCTTTCACTGAAACCGGTAGCTTAGTAAGTTGGCTCAAGGTTTTTTTAATCAACTCCACTTCATCCTCTCCGATAGGAGAAGACTGCCCGGGATTGCCAAGTTTTAAGTAATCAAGCAGTTTATTAATTTCATTTTCCATTGCCTGCGCCTGCACTTTTAATGGCTGGACATTTATCTGTATATTTAATACCTTTCCTAAGCCGGTCAACACTGCCGCAGAGGCCTTGGGATTTTCAATTTGAATAGTATAAAGGGGGATATCGCCGAGCAGGCAGAATCCATTTAAACCCGCTTTTTTTGCTATGCCCAAAAATAAACCGTTCATTCCGCTGATCTGGCCGTCTTCCAATACCCCAAAATTATGCTTACTCAAGATTTCTTTTGTTTTATCATCCGTTGCCGCAAACCAAAGCCGCGAATCCTGAGTATGGTCAGTTGCCTGCGGCATAGAAGCAAAACTAACAACTGTCTCTACACCTAAGCTCTTGGCTAAATCGATGATTACCTTCGCATAACTATCCGCTTTAGCTAAATCCGGCTGGGCATTGCTTAAGAAAATAACCAGGTCATTCTTAGCCGCGCCTGAGCGTTTTACTGCCGGATTTTTCCAATAATAGAATTTACCTTGCGGCAAAAGAGGGGTTTCCAATATACCGGACTGGACTACGCTGCTAGTCAGGTAGAAGAATTCTTCCGCCTGGATCTCAGCAAACTCCTGGGCCTTTAATTCTTCAATCAGGTAAGAAGCGGCCTTAAAAGCTACCTCCCCCATTCCTGGCCAGGCGACAATAAGGTACGGTTTCTTTAGCCGCGGTTTCTTGGATATTTTTAACATTTCCATATTTTCTCCTTTAAATGAGCACTAAACTTACGGAGTACGAAGGTGCTAGGAACGACGTAAGTTTATGTGCGAATTTATCCCGCCGAATATATCAAAATTATCTACGATAATTTTGATATAGCCTCTGAGGCGGGAATATACCTTATCATTAGTTGAACTTATAATTCCTTAAAAAGGATACCAAAACTTGAGCCCCTTTATACAGATTACTTAAACGCACATATTCGTCTGCAACATGCGCGCACCCTTCAGTGCCAAAACCTGTGGCCACAGCCGGAATATTCTTGAGTTTAAAAAACGTTATTACTGTCGCCCCTTCTGAACCACTGATCCGCGGGTCAACCTTCAAATTTTTCATTGCGGATGCCAGGCCTTTAACCAGAGGGTGATTTGAAGCAATACTGTATGGAGCCTGGATGCCCTGAATCTCAATCTTAAAATTATTGGTATATTTAGATATAACTTTTCTCAGATAGCCTAAAATATTTTTCTCTGACATACCCGGCAGGAACCTGAAATCCATCCCGATTTCACACCAATCGCTGACCACATTTACTTTATCCCCGCCTGATATAGTGCCTACATTAATTGTTGGCTGCCGTAAATATTTATTCTTCTTATAACTGAGCCCCTGCCTATTAAGATCTACAATTACTTTAGCTGCCGTATCTATTGCGTTAACCCCCAACCAGGGATAAGCACCGTGAGCTTTCCTGCCTTTAATATAAACCTTAAGGTGGATGAGCCCTTTTTGGGTAACAACAATTTCAAAATCATCCGCATCTAAAACAACTGCCGCATCCGGCTTTAAAATCTTGCGCTCAAGCAAAGGTATCAGCCCTAAATATGAACCGCTTTCCTCGTCCGCAGTAGCTGCGAATATTACATCATAATCCAGTTTTATCCCATCTTCAATTATGGAATTTAAGGCTTCCAGCAAACTGGCTAAGTTCCCCTTGCAATCTGTAGCGCCTAAACCATAAATTTTATCCCCAATCATCCTGGCATCAAAGGGATCTGTTTTCCAGCTTTTGCCGGCAGGCACAGTATCCAGATGCGGAGTAAGCAGAATGGATTTCCCGCGTTTTGTCCCTTTAACAGTGGCCAGGACATTAACCCTTTTATCCCTAAAAGCATAAATCTTTGGTTTGAGACCCAGAGTTTTTAAATAAGCGCAAACAAAACTGGCAATCTCTTGCTCATTGCCCGGCGGATTTTGCGAATCCAGGGAAATTAATTTCTGAATTGTCTGTAACAGGCGTTTTTTATTGACCATAGAGCGGACAAATTTCGCATTTAGGGTTCTGTTTACGGCAATAATCCTTGCCTATTTTTACTAAAAGGGCGTGGAATTCATTAAAGAGCTTTCTATCATGTTTAAGGTTACGCATAAAAATATCCTGGACCTCTTCATAAGTAGCTTCTTTTCTCAAGAGGCGGTGCCGGCAGAGTATCCTTTTAGTATAAGCATCGACCACAAATACGGGCTTATTTAAAGCATAAAGCAGGATTGAATCCGCTGTTTCCGGACCGATTCCGTTAACCGCCAGCAATTGCCTGCGCAAGGCTGTTAAACCCTGAGAGCCCATACGCTTCATATCCGCTGAATAAAAATTAAAGAAGAATTTAAGAAAATTCTTAAGCCTTACAGCCTTAACATTATAATACCCTGCGCTTTTAATTAAACCGGCAAGCTTGTGATCTGAAAGCCCGGCAAGCGATTTGGGATTCAGGTATTTTTTCTTCTTAAGAACAAGAATCGCTTTTTCTACATTAGACCAGCTGGTATTCTGCGTGAGGATCGCCCCGACAATTACCTCAAAGCTATTATCAGCCGGCCACCAATGCTGCGCTCCAAAAACAGAGTAAAGACGCAAGAAAATACGTTTTAACCTGTGTTTCATTATTTAAGCATCAAGGGATTGATGTCGTAATAAGCAAGAATAGTATAAGCCGTCCCTGAAACCGACCCAGTATGTTTACCCTTTGGCGTCATCCAGCCATGTCCGGTATCCACATAATCCTGGGTGGCATAAGGCAGGCATCCTTCACCTTGTCCAGATGGAGACGGACTGGAAATAATCATCTTCCCTAACTGCCCCAGGTAATTATCCGCTTTTTCCTGATAAACAGCGGCTTTATCTGCTTGCCCGTTTTTGAGGTAATAATCGGACATCATCTTAAATGAAACAACCATTTGGGCTGTCCATTCGCTTGAAACTACGCCCCCCCGGGAAACATGGCGCTGCGGAGCAAAATCAAAACCCTGAATCTTAACTACCTGGCCACCGGGGCGGGTAAAATTAACTTCTACCAAACAATTTTCCTCAACAAACTCCAGGATTTTCTCAGGGTCCATTCCTATAGCTTTAAGTTTTTCCGGACCGATAGCCGCAATTGACCAGGCATAAGTATCCGTAGCTATAGTGGAATCACCTTTTCCGCGCTTAACCGGCAGATCCTGACGGTCATAAGTATGCCGCAGCAACCAGCCCAGTGTTTTTTCCGCTGCCTGTTCGTACTTATTCATCTTGGTAACCTTGGCGAGCATTTTATACAAAGCATACGCGTCCAGATGATGTTCCGTAGAATACCAGCTCATCAGCGGGCCTCCGCGGATTCCATTATCGGAATCCGAATCCTGCAGTTTAATTATATTCTGGGCGATCTCTTCGGCTACTCTCAAATACTTCCTATCTCCGGTTGCATGGGTATACTGAACAATAGAAAGCCCAAGCCAGATATTCGGGCCAGAATGTAAAACAAACTCCGCAGGCGAGCCATCGCTGACATAATAAGCATTAAGAAACCAACCGTCCTCGCGCTTTGCATCATTAGTCAGGAAATCAAGAATTTTCCTTGCCCTGGAGAAATCTGAGAATTTATTATAAACTTGTATAAGTAAGGCCTGGTCATAAAGAAACGCCCAGCTGTCGATATCCTTATCCCCTTCAAAACTCATTACTAAGCCCGTACGGGGGTTTTGGCGGACTTTAAACCATTGGTACATTTTATCCAAATTGGCTTTTTCCAGGATAACCTTTTTAGTTTCAAGGCGCAGCGACTCCGCCTGAACCGCCTTCTCATTTAATTGCAGCGCGGCTAACTTTGCCTGCAAGAGATCTCTTTCCTGGGCAAGTTTTATAATTGCAGCATTTAATTCCTTTGTATTGTCAATTACGGGAGGAGGCGGTTTTATATTAGCTGTAACCAAAGATACCTGTTCGCTTTTCTTTTCGGAAACTGATTTGATTTGAGAAGCCAGCGATTCTATATTATCCTGCAAAGCAGCCTTTTCCCGGGCTATCTGTTCCAGGCGCTGCTTGGCAACTTTTGATTCCTGCAGTACCCCGACAAGTTCTTCAACAAGCATTTTATTCCTATGGGTCAACTGCATGTTTAAATAAGCGCCAAACCCTAAGGATAAACCTAAAATTAAAATAGAAAGAATTACAAACGGCAGGAATAATTTCTTGGTCCAGGCGTAACGAATAAGCATTGCATTCTGCCTGGGGCTGATTTTCACATAATCCAGGCCCAATAGGTAACGCTTTGTCAGGCCTCCAGCATCCCTGGTCCAGGCCAAGGAAACTGATGCACATACAGAATTTCCGCTCAAAGGCATATCAATCTCTATGGCGAGTTTGACCTTTTTTGTCTGGATTAGCTTAATTAACTCCGGAGAAAGATCGTTTACTGAAAGGCAGATACCTCCATGGCCGATGTTGTTGGTAAACCCCTGGATCCAGGGAGAAAGAAACTGTTTGCTATCCAGACTTTCTAAACGGAACTGCACCGGTAAAACAGTATCCAAACGGATATATTTTCTACGCTCCGTACCCAAATTATGATCTTTTTTAATAGGCATGTTTTTTCTTCTTTTGAAAATTAACCAGCGCTTTGTATTATTCTAACTGTATTCTTTTATGAATTCAACTCAATATTACTGGACTATCTCCAACTCCAGAATGTTATCAATCTTAAAGGTGCGTTCCTCTTTTTTTAAGCAACAATAGCCGATTAAATACTGGCTCTTGACATCCTGGCGGATTTCTCTCGGGATTACTTCTCTTAGAGAAATGCCGGCATCCTTTACAGAAAGATATTTTATTTTTAAACGCGCCCTTAAATTAATCGCTTTCTCAATCTGCGATAATTTTAAAGTATTGGCGTTTTCTAAAATAACCGGGTTAAAGGCAAAAGTCCTGGAAAAATCGGTAAAATCCGTAATTCCTTTCTCCCCGCAAATATCTTTAAGCTTATTGAAAACTTCCCAGGCCATTTCTACGTCTGAAAAGGCACGGTGCTGTTGTTGGGACCTAATTCCTAACTTATCCGCAATGAACCAAAGGGCATAACGTGGCTGCTTTGGGATGAGGCGCTTTGCGATAGTTAATATATCAAAACATTCCCGGCCGGTTAAGGCCGGCAAACCGATAATCTTTAATTCATTATTCAGGAATTTCAAATCAAATTCTATGTTGTAAGAACAAAGATGGCTGCCTTGTATAAAATCTAAAAAACCGGGCATCACTGCTTCTATTCCCGGAGCGCCATTGAGCATCGCAGGAGTGATTTTATTTACCGCAAAGGCTTCTGGAGAAATTTCTCTCCCCGGGTTAATCAAAATATCAAATTTCGCGATTCTTTCTTTTCCCTTAACCCTCAACCCGGCCAATTCCACTATCCGGTCTCCGGAAGCAGGGTTGAGCCCGGTAGTCTCGGTGTCAAAAATAGTAAACTCTATTTCGTCTATATTTTTAGGCATCACGGGTAGCAATATAGGCCGGGATAAGCCGCCTTGGTTTATAAGAAAGTTTTACCTTGGCTAAATTATCCAGCCCCGAATCATCCATAATATTAATATAACGGTAATCCTTTAGCGAGGTGCTAAAGCTGCGAAAAATAAACTGGGCTAAACCTTTAACAGAGAGATCCGTTATCTCATAAAGCACGCAAAAGGAGTCGTCATTTATTTTATAACCAAAGGTAAAGCCTTTGAGCTGTTTATTAATTCTTACCGCTATTCCCTCCAAGCCCAAATACTTATAGTTAGTTAGCGCCTCCTTGATTACTTTACGGTTATCCTCAAGCATGCCGCAGTAAACATCCTCAGAACAATGCGCTTTACGTTCATCTACCCACTGGTTAAACAATTTTAAACAATCAGCCATATCCGTTAATTTAAGCCTTGTGGCTTCGAAATTATGATGCTTGACAAAATAATTATACGAGGCGCGTTGGGACTTGAATTTATTCCCCTTAAGAAGCTCCAGGTCGCTTCTTGAGCAAAGATATTCCGGGTATTTTCGATGGCAAAGATAGCCTATGGCGCGGTAATAATCCAAATCCCCTTCCTCGATATTTTCAATGCGTGAAATATCTTTATTCTGATTAACCCCATCCATTATCAAGAACGCCTGCTTTATCGCCGCTGGCCGCCTTTCTTTTGCCAACGGCGGCAGATACATAAAACAACCTATCTTATCACGGAAAAATATACAAAGGCTCTTTTCAATTAGGCACCACTGGATATCAAAGATAGCCCGCCAGATGTATATGTTTGCAAAAGAAAAGGATGCCAGTTCATGCCTGCTAAGCTTAAGCTGTTTGTTGAATAACCCCCGGTCTTTTAAAATCAGTTTATTTAGCTTCATCTGGAAAATTTAATTCCGCTACCTCTCTTACCTCTTCATAGGCCTGAATAATCTGCGGATTATTCTTTAATATCTTCAATCTTTCCGGAGAATTAAGCAGCCCGCAAAGATAGGCGATATAATCTTTGGCCTCCCGGCTGTTTATTTTCTCGCAGACATAAGGGCAATTTAGATCAACAGTAAGAAGGACTTTACCCTTGCGCAAGTTAATCAAGAAAGGGTACAGCTGGCACTCAAATGGCCGTAAATCATAAATCCCGCATTTATTATCCAGGCTGGTCAAAAATGGGCAGATAAACCCGTCCCCGCCGGGATTGGCTATGGGTTGTATGCGGCGATCAATAGAGATAGAGGCGAAAGGAATGTCTTTTCTATCCAAAAGCTCCTGGATCTCCTCATCCAGCAGGCAGGGGCTCCATACTGAGTCAGCTTCTTTAAACCGGCAACATCCCCGGCATTTAAGACAGAACTCTTGAGGAACAAATTGTTTAATCATTTTACGATGCTCCCTAATTTAAGTTTTTTCTCAGGGCTGACAACAGCCAGGCCGTTCTCATCGGAACCAGCCAGAATCATCCCCTGGCTTTCCACCCCGCGCAAGATTACCGGATCCAAATTATCTATCAAAACCACCTGCCTGCCGATGAGCTCCTCCTTTGAATAAAAATTCTTGATCCCGGCAACCACTTGTTTTCGTCTATCCCCTAAATCCAAAATCAAAACCAATAGCTTATCCGCATTCGGATGGTCATTAACCTCTTTTATCTCTGCTATTCTTAAATCCAGTTTTCTAAAATCATCAATTGTTGCCATTCCAACTCCCTCCTAGAATTTTAACTCTACATAAAACTCAAATTGATACGCGTTGTCGGCTGAGCCGTCGCCGCGCACGTAAGGGCTAAACAGGCTTCCGTCTGTATCATCGCGCCTCTCTTTATAAAACTTCCCCGGAATAAAACAACCGCCTAAAAACCCGATGGTCATATGTTTATTCGCCTGATAATCAATATAGATATCCGCTTCGTAGCCTAAATCCCGGGAAAGATACTTACCTTCCCCGTTTAATGTGCCGATCGGACGGTTGAAGGAGCTCAGGTAATATCCATACAGGCCCAGGCAAAGTTTTTCCGTCAGATTATAATCAAAGCCGACCGAAGGCATAATCAGGTTCTCAAAATCACCCGGAGAAAACGTGGTTGGCCGGGGGACCCCGTAATTTAAACCAAAGCCGCCGCCCATCGCGACAATCGGCAGCATGCTTACATTGCTGCTGCAGATTGAATCCCCCAGATTAAAATTAGTGGGAGAAAAATAGCTGAACGCCCGGTTTTTACTGCCGGGGTAAACCGTGTCTGCGTTCTCCGCCATCTCCGGCGTAGCCTTGTTTCCGGAACAGATTAAAAATTGCACCCCCGGGATGAATTTACCCAGGTTATAATCCAGCCCGGAGTAAAACATGTAACCCGTATGCTGAATATCTTTATAATCGCTCTCTTGGCTTTTGGCGTAGCCGAAATTATGCGCGGCTTCTAATTTTAAAGTAAAATCATCGGCCGCATACTCCCAGGCGCCTCCAAAGGTGCCCAGTAAATCTCTTTTTACCGATGTCGCAAAGGTATTATACCTTTTACCGTTAGAGGTGTAATCCGCCAACATTCCCAGATAAGGCCAAAAGGTCTGTTTGTCTGCGGTAATTTTAAGATCTGTGGCAAAAAAATTAGCCGCGTTAGGCTCATAACTCTGACCCTGCTCTTCTTCCTGCTTGATATACGGGCCTAAATGGATTTTATAAACCAGGTCCGGCCGGCAATAATAAAACCGCCAAAGGTAATCCTGGGTCTCCTGGTAGAGCGTAACCCCATAATTCTCATAGCTGCCGTTTAGGCTGAAGCCGTTACCTACCTCATAAATATAGATCCCGGTTTTGATGCCGAAATTACCCCAAAGCTTCTTGTCCAGCCAAATCTCTTCAATCTGTGGCAGCAGTTCTATGCCGCGGTACTTCTCTATTTGGCCTCCGGAATTAATCAAAGAGCCGCGAATCGCAACCGGAGCGCTGTAATCATATGGACCGTTGCGCTCCAGCTTAATATAAAATTTGTCTCCTGAATCCTTGAAATCCGCGTTAAAGGCAAAGCTATAATCTATGCCTGAATAAACGGCGTGGTCATCTTTATTATGACTATCTAAATCCACTACATTTTTAAAACTCACCAGGTCCGCTCGAAAATAAGTGTCCAGCCCTAAAACCAGCTGGCCATTATTAAGCAGCTCATAGCTATATGCCCCGCTGGCGAAATTGAGGATAATAATGAAAGAAAACAATATTTTCTTTATCATCTTCCTGAATTTATTGGGGCACTTAAGTTTTAAAAACTTAAATTCATGGTAACATTTACGGCGGGAAAACTCAAGGCAAAAGACGCCTTTTTAGAAAGCTTTAACAGGAAAGGATAAAATTTGGCGGGGCCGACGAGATTTGGACTCGCGATTTCCTCCGTGACAGGGAGGCGCCTTGAACCAGACTAGGCCACGACCCCCGCAAATGTTTAAATTTTAAGAATTTATTATACTGTCTTTTAAGCTAAAATCCACTATTTATTTTGTTTAATGGTGGGCGATAGAGGAGTTGAACCCCTGACCTTCTGAATGTAAATCAGACGCTCTAACCAACTGAGCTAATCGCCCCAAGATTTAGGTTTTTTATACCTTCGATTAGCGAAATCCTCGTAGGGGATGAGCTAATCGTTCAAAAAATTACGCCCCGGCTAGTTTTCCCAGGACAATTAAGGTAAAAACCATTACAAAAAGCGCTACTGTCTCAACAATACCCAAAACTGCCAGGTAGTTTCCAAAACCCTTGCCGGTCTCCCCCATCGCATCACAAGCGCAGGCAGCGCACTTACCCTGGAAATAAGCGGAAAATCCAATTGCCAAACCCGCCAGACAGCCCACCCCCCAAAGATATTGGCCTTTATTCGCCAGCTCAATCATCTTGGTCATTACAATGTTTCCATAGATTGTCTGGGTCAGAGGAGCACCGACTAAAGCAACCAGCAGGAATGAAGCGCTTTTATTCTGGTTAAAATTCTTCTTCCACGCCCCTATTGCCGCCATGCCTGCTACCCCTGCTCCGGCGGCAGAGCCTAAAGCGGAAAGTCCAAGAACTAGCCCCAGCCCCAAATCCTTTAGCTGTATTAAAGCCCCTGTTTCCATATTAATTCTCCTTATTTTTCATAAACGGTTTATAAGCAAAACCATCCCAGCTAACATTGGCATGGCTACAGAACTCCAACACATTGAGCCTTACCCCATGGACCAAAACCGACATCGGACCCAGGATAATATTTAGCAGGTGTCCGCAAATAACAATCAAGGCAGCTACAAGTATAGTTAAAATATCCCCTTTTTTAACTACTCCGGCAGCCATAGCGTTAAAAGCATCCGCAATAGCTACGCCTGCCAACCCTACTGCAAAAAGACGGATATAGGAAACTACGTCGGTAAAATTATTTACTAAACTTAAGGCTATTCTGCCCAATCCTGCGCCGATTGTTTTTAATATGTTTTTTTGCGGGCTGGTAAAAAATAACACTAATACTAATCCGGTTATAATCAACCAATTGCCGAATAACGGAAAAGGATCCCCTAAAAGCAGGGTTTTGGCTAAAAAGAACACTGCCCAAATAACAGAAATCCATCCTAAATCTGCTAAAGCTGATAATGCCGGGGCCTTTAGCATGGCTCTCCATCCATGGGCCAGAGACAAATGCAGGGCTCCGATAAAGAAACAAAGGGCCTGAACAAAAGTCGCATTAACTAACAACGGAACCAGGGGTTTTATCCCTATATTAGACAACCACGCCTGGCCGAAAAATGTCCCGGTTAAGAGCCCCCATATAATAGCGCAAAAACTCAGGATGTAAAAGAGAAAAAAAACGCTTTTATCTTTAACCTTATGCCCGATTTTTTTCTGTGCCCAGAGGTTCAGCAGGAAATAAACCGCGCCATATCCGGCATCACCAATAAGTATGCCGAAAAAAATGCTGAAGAATATAATAAAAAGAGGGCTGATATCAAGTTCGCGGTATCCCGGCACAAGCTCCAGTAATTTTAATACCGGCTTTATAAGCGAGATCCATGCGGGATTGCGCACTAAGGTTGGCACGAGGTCATTTTCATCAGGTTCAAGAGTCAAGATACCCCAACCGCTTTGCCTTGCCTGCTTAAGCAGCAAACCTTCGGATTCAACCGGAATATAGCCCTTCAGATAAGAGATCTCTTCAGCCTGGCCCATGCCATTTAACACGGAATAAAACTCTTTTTGATTTAAAAGGCCTTCTTCGGCGCCAATCAAGTCATTATTATAAATCAAGTACTCGGATAGCTCTTCTCTTATGTTAACCATGATCTTGGCATCTTCGCTAAGCCTGTTTTTCATTCCGGATAAAGATACTTTAGGCAGTTCCAGCTCCTTAAAATCAATATCCATATCTTCTGCCGCTATAACTAAACAATTGATTAATGAACCTTGCGCGGAAATCTCTCTTAAAACTATTGACTGCGGCAGGCTTTTAAGCTTATCTTTGGGGATCTGATAAAATTTAATAAAGACCCCCTTCTCCCGCATGGCCTTTATCTGAGCCGGATCAAAATCACCCCAGGATCCCCAGAAATCTATCCAACTGTTTAATGTGACCGAATATTCTCTTAGCTGGTCGTATCGTTTCTGTAAATCAATTATGTGGCGGCAGACATTTTGTAAATCTCCCGATTTATGGATTATATATTTTGCCGGATTCCGGCCTGCCGCGGATAAAATAGACCCTGCCTGCTCAATCAGGCCTAATTTCTCGCTGATTTCATTAAGTTCATTCCCTGAAGGCAGATGCTCATGCTCAACATGCACAACCCCCAAAGCGCCTAAGCTATCCAAGGTAGCCCGGGCCTGGTTTTTCTGAATGAGCAAAAAAACTTTTTTCATTTTAACAATCATGCCAGCGCCTCAATTTGCACCATCTCCTCGATTTTTCTCTTGGCAATTTTACTGCGGCCTACGGCATTGGCCATCTGATCCCCGATATATATCTTAATTAAGCGGATATTCTCTTCGGCCGCCGGAATCTTAACCTTTTCAAAAAGATTCACCCTCTGCGTGGTTACCCGCAGTTCCTGCCGTAAAATATCAACCCCTTCCTGAAGCAATTGGATTTTCTTGTCTAAAACAATTACCTCTCTTAAGACCAATATCCCGGCATCCAGCCACAAAGGGGCAAGGAACAAATCATAATCCTGCTCGCTAAACTCCAACCTTTCAAATACGGGGATATCTACGCCGGCGATATTTTTTTTATGGGTAATTAATTTTTGCGGTTTTAAAAACAGCTTGATCTCTGCCTCAGGTTCAACCAGCAAGCCCGCCCATAAAAGAATCCCCTGCTTTTTTTTAATCAGTGTTTGTTTTGCGTCCTGGAGGATTGTATTTTGCTGCAGGATTTCCAGCTGCAACTGCTGTTTCTTTAATTGCAGCGTCGGAAGGTAACGGCGGAACTGTTTTAACGCGTCACGCTGCCTTTTTAATTCACCTTTGGTAAGCTTAATCTTTGCCATTATTTTTCGGCCAGAATTTCTCAATGATTGAAAGCTTTATCCCCGTTTCTTCGGGTGAAAAACAATCAGCAAGAATCTGCCAGCCTAAATCCAAAGCCTTCTCCAGCGGGATATTGACCTTAAGCGACATCATATTTCTTTCAAAAAGCGCCCCGTATTTAAGCAACTTTTCATCCCAGGCGCTCATCTGAAAACCCATAGACTGTTTCTCCAAGGTCTCCCGGTAGCTGGCAAAAAGTTGAATCATCGTATCCATAATCACCCGGTGGTCAGAGCGGGTCTTTCCATTGACCTGTTGTTTCAGGCGGCTTAAGGACCCAAAAGGCTCGATCACCCCAGCTTTTAAATAAAATTGCCCCTCAGTGATATAACCGGTGTTATCCGGCACGGGATGGGTAACATCATCACCGGGCATAGTGGTAGCAGAAAGAATAGTAATTGAACCGGCTCCTTCAAAATCAACCGCTTTTTCATATCTGGCGGCCAGCTGGCTATAAAGGTCTCCGGGATAACCTCGGTTAGAAGGGACCTGTTCCATGGTAATTGATATTTCTTTCAGGGAATCCGCGAAATTTGTCATATCGGTTAATAAAACCAGGACCCGCTTGCCCTTTAAGGCAAAATCCTCGGCTACCGCTAAACTGATATCCGGAACCAGCAGGCACTCTACGGTCGGATCAGCGGCGGTGTGTATGAAAAATACGCAGCGGGAAAGCGCGCCGTGGGCGTTTAATGTCTCTTTAAAGAACAGGTAATCATCATACTTTAAGCCCATGCCACCGACAATAATAATATCAACCTCAGCCTGGATAGCGATGCGCGCCAAAAGCTCATTATAGGGCTCTCCGGCGATTGAAAAAACCGGCAGTTTCTGGGATTCGACAAGCGAATTAAAAACATCAATCATCGGAATCCCCGTGCGGATCATCTTATTCGGGATAATCCTTTTAGCCGGGTTTACCGAAGGGGCCCCGATATCAATTAAGTTATCATTTAAGGCCGGGCCATGATCTAATGGGAGGCCGCTACCGTTAAATATACGGCCGAGTAAATTTTCACCTGTGGCCACCCGCATCGGAAACCCTAAAAATCTCACCTTATCGCCTGTAGCGATACCGCGTGTGCCGGCAAAAACCTGCAAGGATATTTTTTTAGCATCAATACGAATTACCTGGGCTAAAGATACGCCGCTTCTGGTGGTAATCTGGGCGATCTCGGAATAACCTACCCCTTCGGCCTCAATTGTAATTACATCGCCGGCGATTTGAATAATATTGGTATAGGCTTTTTGCATACTTATTTATCCTTCTTGATTTTTTTGCTTTCCAGCAAGGTTACAATTTGAGACTCGATTTTCTTAAATTCCGGGCTATTATATTCGGCGGAATTCCAAGTACGCATAAGCTGGCGCAAGGTCTGGAAAAAATGCAAGGCAGCGGTTTTATCTTCTAAATTATACTCCGCCTCCAGTATCGCAAAGATAAATTCCAATAAATAGATTTGCCTTTCTTTGGAGGTAGCCTCATCCACGGCATCAAAGGCATTCTGCTGTAAATAGACAAAGTCGAAAAAATCACTTTTAAGATACTCGGTGTAATCGGCAAGCGAGGTTCCTTCTTCGCCGATAACCTTCATCATCTGGGCGATTTCGTTGCCGCCTTTTAAGATTGACTGGTATCTTTCCTTGTATTCCGGTTTAACAAACCCGGCGTATTTACTCCAGCTAATCAACGGATCAATAGCCGGATATTTCCTGGCATCCGATCGTTCGCGGGAAAGCCCGTGAAAAGCGCCGACAACCTTAAGCGTGGCCTGTGTTACCGGCTCCTCAAAATTTCCTCCGGCAGGGCTAACCGCTCCGCCGATGGTTACTGATCCGGTTATCCCCGAGCGCAGCTTAACTACTCCGGCACGTTCGTAGAAAGAGGCAATTCGGCTTTCCAAATACGCCGGAAAAGCCTCTTCTCCTGGAATCTCCTCGAGCCTGCCGCTCATTTCGCGCATTGCCTGTGCCCAGCGGGAGGTTGAATCCGCCAATAATAAAACATTCAGCCCCATCTGACGGTAATATTCCGCAATCGTTACCGCGGTATAAACACTGGACTCCCGGGCGGCAACCGGCATAGAGCTGGTATTGCAAATAATCACCGTGCGGTCCATTAAAGGCTTCTGCGTGCGCGGGTCGATTAATTCCGGAAAGGTCCTTAAGGTTTCCACCACCTCACCTGCGCGTTCACCGCAGGCAGCGATAATTACGATATCCACTTCAGCGTGGCGGCTGACTAATTGTTGCAAAACTGTCTTGCCCGCGCCAAATGGCCCGGGAGTACAATACGTTCCTCCCCGGTTAACCGGGAAAAGCGAATCGATCAGGCGCATTTTGGTAACCAGCGGCTCGCTCGGTCTTAATTTTTCCGCATAGGCGCTGATAGGTATTTTTACCGGCCAGATCTGCTGTAAGAAAACATCGTGTAATTTTCCGGAGTCATCTTTAAGTTGAGCAACCGCCTGTTTTAAATTATATTTTCCCGGCGCAGCGATGCTGACAACCTCCAGGCTTCCGTTTAAACCAAAAGGGGCCATAATATAATGTTTAAAAATCTTCTCGGGCACAAAACCTAACCAGCTACCTGCCAAGACCTTATCCTGCGCCTTAACCAGTGGCGTAAATTCCCACTGTGTTTCATCAGGCAGAGCTTCAAGATAAACCCCTCTTTTTAAGAAAAATCCGCATTTTTTGGCCAATGCCGGAAGAGGATTCTGCAGACCATCGAAGATCTGGCCTAATAACCCCGGGCCAAGTTCAACCGAAAGCAGTTCATTGCTAAATTCCACAGTCTCGCCCGCCTTTAGGCCCTGAGTGCTTTCATAAACCTGCATCTCCGCCTGATTCTGATGCACACGAATTACTTCGGCCTTCAGGCGCACCTCTCCGTGAATAATATAAGCTACCTCATTCTGGATAATTTGGCCGCTAAGCTCGGCGGTAACCATGTTGGCGTTTACTTTAATTACTTTTCCGGTTCTTATTTTTTCCATAGTAAATTTAATTTAAAACTACGCTGTTTAGCAGCTGCTCTTTATCCGCTGTTTGGATTTTTTCCCAACGCTCCAGGATTTTAAGCTTTAACCCGTAAATCAGTAAATAATCAAAATCAAAATAGTGCCCCAAACTTAAATCTTCCAGAAGATTCCATCTGGCCTGGTCAAGGATCTTTTCCGCCTCCAATATAGAAGTACTCCGATAAGCTGCCATCGCTAGATGGCTGATCCAGGCCTGCGGGGAATCTGGAAAACGCAGAAATTTTAAAGGATCAGTTTTTTTTCGGGCGGCCCGGGCACGCACCAGTTCATTCTTGAGGGTAATCTCAAAATTAACCCATTGTTTAAAACTATTCCCCCAGGGGGCATCAGAAGAATAGCTGTTTTGCCCGCAGGCGAGGCGTAAAATTTCAACCTCTTTATCCGGCAGTAAATCCTTGCATTTGTTAAAAAATGATTCCAGGCTAAATGGTAGTTTAGCGGAAAAATTAAGCATCGGTAAACTGGAGATCAGGTACGTATAATAAGCAGGCATTTATTTGGCTTTTAAAATTTTATTTAGTTCCGGCCTTAATGAACCGGAGATATAATCAGTCAAGGCCTGGCCGCTGAAATCAAAAATAGATTTGCCGTCATCAAAGCTAATAATGAAACCGCTATCAACGCCTTCCGCGGATTTTAATACCACTGACTTCTTGGTTTCTTCCACCAGCTGCTTGAGCATCCCTGATTCTAATTTATCTTTATCCTGCTGGCTTAAAGAAACAATGATCTGGCTGCCTAAAGAAAGTGGGGCATTTTTAATCAAAAACCCGATAATTTTAGCCAGCTCTTCAGGACTTAAGGCTTGACGCAAGTCCGATTTAATTAACCGCTCCAACATAGCAATAATTTCCTGCCTTAAACTAATCAACAGATCCCGGCCGGCCTGCTCTAAAGCTGCACGGGTAGAATCATCCGTTTTTTTAGCCTCAGTTTTTGCCTGTTCAACAATTTTTCCAGCCTGGGTTTTTGCCTCTGCAATTATCTTTGTGGCCTCTTTTTCAGCATCGGCCTTTATCTGAGCCGCCTGAGCCTGGGCTGCCTGAATGCCTTCTGTTTGAATCTTTGCGATTAAATCTTTAATTTCCTGCGCCATATAAATCTCCTAACATTTTTTCTGTTTGCAGTAACGGCTCAGCCGCCCTTAAAATCGGCCTGCCGATTACCAAGAAATCACTGCCGGCTTTAATTGCCTGGCTAATCGTGGCTACCCTTTTCTGGTCATCCTCTCCGGAGGCATCCGGACGGATTCCCGGGGTAACCATTAAAAAATTATTTTTAATTTTGCGGCGCAACATAGCGCCCTCTTGCGCGGAACAAACCACTCCATCTAATCCGCAAGCTATCCCCTGCTTTGCTAATTTAAGAACCTCTCGGGGGTTAGTTTTTTGGCTGGTTAGAACCGTAACCCCAATCAATAAAGGCGGATGATTATTTAATGCCCCTGCCTGCTCTTTAGCTGATGTTACTGCTGCTTTTAACATTTCCTGACCGCCGGAAATATGCAAGGTAAGCATTTTCACATTAAGCCTTACCGCAGCAGCCACCGCTTGAGCGACGGTATTGGGAATATCAAAGTACTTGAGATCCAAAAAAACCTCAGCGCCTTTTTTGTGTAACAGATCAATAATCTTTGGGCCATATGCCGTAAAAAGATGGCTGCCGACCTTAAAAATTTTTATCTTGGGATAAAGCTTATCCACAAAACTTTCCGCCTCTTCTAGTGTATCTACATCCAAGGCCAGAATTATCTCGGGGGCATTTAATCTTTGCATGCTTTTAATCTTCCGGTGATACTACTCAAATTCCCGATATTGCTATCCACCATATACTGCCTTAATCCGGAAATAATTTCTAAACTCGCTTTCGGATTAATGAAATTTGCGGTCCCTACGCTGACAGCAGTAGCTCCGGCAATAATAAATTCCAGGGCGCTTTCAGTGTCCATTATACCACCCATGCCGATAATGGGAATCTTAATCTTGTTATAAGCTTCCCAAACCATCCTTACTGCTACCGGCCTGATTGCCGGGCCGCTTAACCCGCCAATCCAGGATCCAAGTTTGGGCGCACGCTTATGCACATCTATACTCATACCGGTAAGCGTGTTAATCAAAGCCACCGCATTGCTGCCTGCCTCCTGTGCAGCTAAGGCAATCTCCGAAATCGAAGTAACATTAGGGGATAGTTTGATAATCAAACATTTATTGGTAAGCTTGCGCACTGTGCTAACTAAATCAAAGGTCTCCTTGGCATCCTGGGAAATTAATTTATCTTTTTGCATATTGGGACAGGAAATGTTCAATTCAATTGCGGCAACCGTATTTATCTTATCCAGCTCTCTAACCAGGACAGAAAATTCTTCAGGGCTATCTTCAGCTGCAATACTTACAATTACCGGAATACCCAACTTCTTTAAAAATGGCAGTTTTTCTTTAATAAACCTGTCTATGCCGGGGTTCTCTAACCCGATAGAATTAAGCATCCCTGCAGGGGTTTCACATGTCCGCGGAGGCAAATTTCCCGGCCGCGGTTTAAGAGTGATAGTTTTAGTAACAATCGCACCTAACTTCTTTAAATCCATTAAATCCTTAAACTCCTCGGCATAGCCGAAGGTCCCGGAAGCAACCATTACCGGGTTCTTTAGATCAAGATTTCCAATATGGACACTGATATCTGGTTTAATCTTTTTTACCACATTAACTCCTCGCCCGAGAAAACCGGGCCTTCCTTGCAAACTCTTTTATATCCTGTTTTAGTGGATACAACACAACCTAAGCAGGCACCAAACCCGCAGGCCATATGCCTTTCCAGCGAAAGTTGGCTGGCAATGTTATTTTCACGGCAGATCAGACTAACAGCCTTTAACATCGGCTGCGGGCCGCAGGCATATATATTTATCGGTTTATTATTTTTAATTTCCTTCGATAAAATTTCCCTTAAAAGATCCGTCACTTTCCCCTTAAATCCCAGGGAGCCATCATCAGTAGCTATCATTATTTTACAACCTAATTTTTTAAACTCCTTTAAACAAAGAACCTGTTCTTTCTTCTTTGCCCCGATTAAAACTAGCGGCCGATGAGGCCTAATTTTCTCAGCTAAAAAAACTAAAGGGGCTACCCCCATACCCCCGGCGACTAAAATAGGCTGAACACAATCCGGTTTTTTGGCTATTCGGAGATACTCAAAACCGTTACCCAGGGGGCCAATAATATCTAAAAGCTCCCCCGGCTTCTTTTCAGATAAAATCTTTGTCCCATTGCCGACAATTTCATATATAAGTTTAACCTTGGTTTTATTTACACCGTGAATGCTAACCGGCCTTCTTAACAAAGGTTCATTGCTATCATTAACCTTAATATTCACGAACTGTCCGGCAACGGCATTTTTAGCAACCGCGGCAGATTCAAATTCCAAATGCCAAGAATTGTTTTTAATCTTCTTATTGGAAATTATTTTAGCTTTTGTTTGTGCCATTCCCGTCTCTTTTGCCTGTCCAGATACTCAGTAAAACCACGAAAATTACGAATAAAACAAAGGTCAAAAATAACCACAAGGATTGACGAATGTAAAATCCAAAACCTTCTCTGGTAATATCCCCCCAGGACTCTACCAACAATGTCAATAAAAGAAGCGCTAAAATTGAACCGATCTCTTTCTGGAACCAGCATATCTTTATGGGTAAATATTCACTTATATCCAATTTAGTTACAGTAAATAACGAAGGCAGTATCCGCGGGACCTTCTTGCAATAATCTTTGTATTCTTCGGGAAATGCGGATAAAAGCTTTTTTTCTTCTTTATATATAAGCTTTATATAGCGGATAATAAAAACTGCGATAAAAATCACCGCCGCCCACCACTTAAACACCGCCAGCACCACTCCCAGGCCGATTAAAAATATCCCCAGATACATAGGGTTACGCACAATCTGGTAAGGCCCGCCCTGTATTAATGCCTGACTTTCACAGGAATGCTCTGTTTTATATCCGCGGGCAGAAACGCGGATTATTTGACCCAAGAGAATACAGGAAAACCCCAGGATCTCTATATATTCTTCTATTCCTCCGGAAATATTGTTGCGAAAGAAGAACCTGGGAAAAAATACAACTACAACTGCTGCGCAACCCATAATTATTCCGTTAATCTTAAGTCTTTTCTTCATATCTTACCTTTGGCACTTAGGGCAAAAATAGGTACCCCTGCCCCCCTGAGTAATCTTTTTAATTGGGCTCTTGCAAAAAAAACAATGTTTGCCTTCTCTGCCGTAAACACGATGAAATTTAACATAATTTCCCTGCTTACCCGAAAGCCGGACATAATCATCAATGGAAGAACCGCCGTGTTTAATCGCGTTGCGCAATACTTCTTTAATTTTCTTATAAAGCGCTTTTTTCTCTTCTTCGCTTAAGCCAATCGCGGGCCTCCGAGGATCAATTTTGGCCCGGAATAATATCTCCGAGGCATAGAGATTGCCAATACCGGAGATAAACGATTGCTCCATAAGCAAAGGCTTGATCCTGGTTTTCTTCTTAGAAAGCATATCCTTAAAATTAACATAAGTCAAACCAAATGGCTCAGGCCCAAGAGCTTGGACAAATTTTATTTTTCTCCAGTCATCAACCAGGCGTAATTCCCCGAATAAACGCTGGTCATTAAAATTTAAAATGCTTCCTCCGGAAAGGTGAAAAGCAACACGGCTTTTCTCGGGCCCCCCGGGGTTATTTAGCTTTTGACCAAGCACTAACTGTCCGGTCATTTTCAAGTGTACAGTCAGGGCAGCACCATTTGAAAGCTCTAAAATCAAGAGCTTGCCTCTGCGTAAGATGTTTTTTATAACTAAACCTTTTAGTTTCTTTTCAAATGCCTCCGGAGAAGGCTCCCGAATAACCATGGGGTTGTGCACGCAAACCCTGGTGATTTTAGCACCCGGGATTACCTTTTGCAAATCCCTTCTGATTGTCTCTACTTCCGGCAGCTCCGGCATATGTTTGCCCTATTTAACTTTCTTGCCCTTAACTTTATGATACTCCTGTAATGATTTTACGCTTAAATCTTTCTTCATAAACATTTCAATTCCGTTTACCGTTGCCTGGGCTCCAAAAATCGTGGTGGTATAAGGTATGTTGTAAAGAATTACCTGCGAGCGGATCTTGACCTCATCCTGGCGGGGAATTCTTCCCGATGGCGTATTAATGACCATCTGGATTTTGCCGTCTTTCATCAAATCCAGTATGTTCGGCCTACCCTCCGTAATTTTTGGCAATACCTTGGCTGAAATATTATTTTGCTCAAGGACTGAAGCTGTGCCGCTAGAGGCAAAAAGATTAAACCCTAAATCTTTTAGTTTTTTGGCGATAGAGATAACGTCTCTTTTGTCCCGGTCATGCACAGAAATAAAAACGTTGCCTTTCTTGGGGATCTTCTGGCCCGCGGCAATCTGGCTTTTAATATAGGCGCTGGGAAAATTCATATCAATCCCCATAACTTCTCCGGTAGATTTCATTTCCGGTCCGAGCATTACATCTACCCCGGGAAAACGGTTGAAGGGGAAAACCGACTCCTTCACCGCCACATGCTGGGGAATTAACTCTTCAGTAAAACCCAGATCTTTCAGTTTTTTGCCCAGCATAACTTTAGTTGCCAGTTTTGCCAAAGGCACTCCGATAACCTTAGAAACTAAAGGAACGGTGCGTGAAGCTCGGGGGTTAACTTCCAGTATATACACCTTGGCATCCTTAACCGCGTATTGCACATTCATTAAACCAATAATATTTAATTCCTTGGCCAAGCGGTAAGTAGCCTCCCTTATCTTTTTTAGGATATCTGGAGATAAAGTATACGTGGGCAGGGACATCGCCGCGTCTCCTGAATGCACTCCAGCCTGTTCAATGTGCTCTAAAATTCCTCCGATAACAAATGTTTGACCGTCCCCGATTAAATCCACATCCACTTCAATAGCATCCTCCAAGAACTTGTCTATCAAAATAGGATGCTCACCGGAAACTTCAGCTGCCTCTTTGATAAATCTTTCCAGTAATTCCGCGTCATAAACAATCTCCATAGCCCTGCCGCCCAATACATATGACGGCCTGACTAATACTGGATAACCGATACTGCTGGCTACTTTCTGGGCCTCTTCAAAAGTAAATACTGTCCCGCTATTTGGCTGTGACAGGCCCAGTTTATCAATCATCTGTTTGAAACGCTTGCGATCCTCGGCAATATCAATACTTTCGGAACTGGTTCCCAAAATATTTACTCCTGCCTCTCTTAAAGACACCGCCAGATTAATCGGAGTCTGGCCGCCAAACTGCACAATTACCCCCATAGGCTTCTCAAGTTCAATAATATTCATGATATCTTCAAACGTGAGGGGTTCAAAATAAAGCCGGTCAGATGTATCATAATCGGTAGAGACTGTCTCCGGGTTGCAATTAACCATTATACTGTCTACTCCCTCTTCTTTAAGGGCATAGGCAGCATGACAGCAACAATAATCGAACTCAATACCCTGACCAATCCTGTTCGGACCGCCTCCCAAGATTATGACTTTTTTATTCTTGCTTGGCCTGGCCTCATCTTTGGTTTCCCGGGTTGAATAAAAATACGGTTGCTTGGCGTTAAATTCCCCGGCGCAAGTATCAACTAATTTGTAGGTTGTTTTAGAATTATTTTTTTTATGCAATTGCCTCACTTTTTCCTCCTTGGCATTAAGCAAAAAGGCAAGCTGAACATCGGAAAAACCGTCTGCTTTTGCCTGCGCCAATAACTCCTGCGGTATATTAGGCTCATCTTCTGTCTTTTTGTTTTTGTAACGCTGGATTTCTTCTTCCAGCTCTACCAGCTGTTTCATATTATCCAGAAACCAACGGTCAATACGGCTTAATCCGTAAATTTCATCCAGGCTTAACCCAATCTTTAGCGCGTAACGCAGATAAAAAAGCCGTTCGTCATTAGGAGTAGCGACCTTATCCTTGATATGTTTGATTAAAACGCTGTCCGCATTTTTAAGCATTTCATCACTGATCTTATCTTTTGCGTCAGCACCAAAACCGTATCGCTTTATTTCAATGGAACGCATTCCTTTTTGCAAGGCCTCCTTAAAATTTCTTCCAATGGACATTGCCTCTCCTACGGCCTTCATAGAAGTATTCAATACCCTTTCCGCATATGGGAATTTCTCAAAGGTGAACCTGCAGATTTTGAATACGCAATAATCCACTGTCGGCTCAAAAAATGAAGTGGTTTTTCCGGTAACCTGGTTCATTACTTCTGGCAGGGTTAGGCCAACCGCTAACTTTGTGGCGATCCTGGCAATAGGGACCCCTGTTGCTTTTGATGCCAGGGCAGAAGAGCGGGAAAGCCTGGGGTTAACTTCAATAATAACAATTTTACCATTATCCGGATTCTGCCCAAACTGGATATTGGCCCCTCCCCCTGATATGCCGATCTTACGGATAATCTTCTTGCAGAGGTTGACAAAATTAGCATACTCCTCAGGAGTCAGGGTTTGAGCAGGGGCAACAACAATACTATCCCCGGTATGCACGCCCATAGGATCAACATTTTCCATTGAAGTAATCATAATCACGTTATCAGCACAATCCCGCATTACTTCAAATTCAATCTCTTTCCAGCCCAAAACTGACTGCTCCACTAAAACCTGGTGCACCGGACTGGCCTCAATACCCTTAGCTAAAAAATTTTCCAACTCTTCTTTGTTATAGGCTATGGCTCCGCCACTGCCACCCAGGCAATAGGCGGGGCGCAAAATCAGGGGGAACCCAATATCTAAACCAATCCGCATTCCCTCTTTAACTGTTGTAGCAATACCGCTTTTAGGAGTATCTACTCCGATCTCCCGCATCGCCTTCTTAAAAAGGTCCCTATCTTCTGCGCAAGAAATAGCATCCACGGAAGAACCTATTGATTCAACCCCGTATTTTTTGAGAACCCCTTGCTTCATTAAGAAGAACGCCAGATTTAACCCAGTTTGTCCTCCAAGAGTAGGCAATATGGCATCCGGCTTCTCTTTAGCAATTATTTTTGTAAGAACATCTATAGTAAGCGGTTCAATATAGGTAACATCGGCCATCCCGGGGTCTGTCATAATTGTTGCCGGATTGGAATTTACCAGCACGGTGCGATAACCTTCTTCTCTTAAGGCTTTACAAGCCTGGGATCCGGAATAATCAAATTCACAAGCCTGGCCAATGACTATCGGACCAGAGCCAATTATTAAAACTTTTTTTATGTCTTTACGCCTTGGCATTTTTTCCCCCTAATAGTTTATTAAATTTAATTAGTACAGGGTTTAGCTGACTAAAACCGGAGGAGACAGGGATATACTGCGCGCCTATTAATTTCAAAGCCTTACTCTCTATCTCCTCAGGGGTATGATCATTTAAATTGTAAGCGGTGACCTTTAACCCTTTAACCTTGCCTAATGCATCATGATCCATAACATACCCATGGTTCTGGGCGGTAATTTCTCCTTTAAATGAACCTGGCCTGGCCAGCGGATAGTTTGCCCCGCGATGCCCTAATCTTAACCGAATTAGCCCCACTCCCAAAGAAGACGCTATAATTTGGCAACCTGTAGCTACTCCCAGTATAGGTAATCTGCCAATGAGCGGCTTTATATTTAATACCACCTGTTTTAATCCGGGGTCATTTTCCGGTCCTCCCGAGATAACCAACCCTCTGGGGTTAATTGATAAAATTTGTTTTGCGCTGGCATTATAAGGAAAGATGTTTAACGAAAAACCCAGGGCTTCTAATTGCTTTAACAGGCTGTTAGTTACCCCGAGGTCTAAAACCGCCAGTTTCTTACCCTTACCTATAATCTTTGGGCGAGAAATTGATACCTCCGGCAAGAAAGTTTGAGCAGGCTGCTTTTTGATCTGATTTATCTTTTCCATTATTTTCTTGGGATCAAGCTCTTTGGTGGAGATTAGTCCGAATAACGGACCTTTCTCTCTTAAATACACAGCTAACGTGCGCGTATCTAGCCCATAGACTGCAAAAGCATTTTTCTCTTTTAGAAAATCGTCCAGGCTTGATTTCGCCTGAAAATTAGAATAAATCCGGCTCTTTTCTTTAACCACAAGGGCGCTTAACCAAACTTTATTTGATTCGCTAAATTTCGGAGCGACCCCATAATTGCCTATAAGAGGATAGGTCAGGACAAGAATTTTTCCGGCATTTGCCGGATCGGTAAGCATCTCCTGATAACCCACTACAGCGGTATTCAAAATTACCTCTCCAAAACATTCAGTATCAAGGTCGCTCTTTGCGTTAAAACACTTGCCATCTTCTAAAACTAAAATTGCTTTCATTGCTTAAGCTCTCCTGTCTTTAAGAAAAACTCAACCTTCTTTACTGCTTCTTCAACATTAGAAACCTTGACTACTCCTTTTACATCCCAAGAAGCTAAACTAATAACCGGTATTTTAAACTGTAAACAATAAGCTATCTCTGAAAGAGTACCTGCCTCTCCTGGAAGTGCGACCACAATATCGGCAGCCTTAACTACTAATATATTTCTGGCTAGCCCTATTCCGGTAGGGAGCGCTATATCAACAAATTTATTGGCATCTCTTTTGTTGTAACCTGGCATAATACCAATAGTTAAGCCGCCTTTAGACTTGAAACCTGAACAAACCGCCTGCATTGTACCACCCAAACCACCAGAAACAAGTATATCAACCACTTTTGCCAGTTTTTTGCCTAGCTTATGGGCAATTTCCTCCACTTGCTTTGTACAACTATGCCCACCTATAACTGAAACAATTTTCTTCTGCATTCCGTATATTTGCGCCTGGCAGGAATTGAACCTGCACCACCAGCTTCGGAGGCTAGTGCTCTATCCGTTGAGCCACAGGCGCGTTATTTAAAATAACTTAAGCTGCTCCTCGCTCTTATCTCCGGGCTTACCTTTATCAAATATTGAAATTATTCCGTATTCTCCATCGTAGCCAGGTTTTATACTTACCTTTCCTGCCCGCGCCCTCATAACGCCTTCCACAACCTTAGCCGGTAATTTCTTAAGCAAATCTGCCTCGGAGGCCCGCATCAAAATATCAAACTCTGTACCAAAATTTGCCAAATAGCTGCGGTAATCCCTTTCCACTCCTATACTGGTTTTAGCCACACCTTTTGTTTCCGCGATTATCTGGTCTAATGAAACGAGATTTTTGAAAGGTATAGCATTTTCCGGAATAAAGCCCTCAGCCCGATCAGCTAGTTTCTCAACCCGGTTAACTACCCCCACAGTTACATTCCTGCCACACTTAGGGCACTTGCCGTTATGCGCCTTTGTTTCCTGGGGAGACCAACGGATACCGCAAAGTCTGTGCCCGTCAAAGTGGTATTTTCCTTCTTCAGGAAAGAATTCAATGGTATAAAGAAGCCTTTTCTTATCTTTTGTCTTTAAAACTTCCCTTATTGTATTATAGTCCATCTCGCAATTAAACACATTGGCCTCGCGGCCTATCCTGGAAGGAGAGTGCGAATCGCTGTTGGAAATCAAGGTAAACCTGTCCAGGGCGCTTAACCTCCAATTCATTGTTGGATCACTTGAGAGCCCGGTTTCCAGGGCGAAAATTTTTTCCGTCTGTTTTTCAAAACAATCTTCAATCTTATCAAATCCCGACATAGAGCCAAACACCGAAAACCAGGGAGTCCAGATATGGCCGGGGACAATCATGCAGTTTTCATCAATATCAAAAACAATGCGCGCCAGTTCTGCGGCATCCAAACCCAGTATCGGCCGTCCGTCGCTAGCCAGGTTTCCTATCCTACCCAGCCTCTCATTAATCTTATCAACACTTTTGAATGACGGGCTGAAAATTATATTGTGGATACGATAAGTCCTGCCGTTCTTGGAATATATGCTGCTTACCTCGGCAGTAAGCATAAAATATACCCCGGCGTGTTTATACAAACCGTTCCCGCAATCTTCTAATGTATGCTTTAATTCTTCCAGCCACAAATGATGGGTAAAATCTCCCGTACCCATAAGGGCTACCCCTTTAAGCTTTGCCCATTCCGCCAGATGCTTAACGTCCATATCCCGGCTGGTGGCCCGGGAATATTTGGAGTGGATGTGAAAATCAGCGATAAATTCCATAACTATATTTTATATACTATTTTACCGTTACAAATCGTAGACTCAACTAATCCTTTTACAACCCTTCCTATAAATGGAGAGTTTTTTGACTTTGAAACAATATTCTTTTTCTCAAAGACAAACTGCTTATCCGCATCCACAATAATTATATCCGCATCGGCTCCGACACTTAAGGTGCCCTTGTTGATCCCCAGTATCCTTGCAGGATTTAGCGCCATCTTTTCAACCAGGCCTGACCAGCTTAACGCCTTTTTATCAATCAGCTCCATAATACTTACCGCTAACCCGGATTCAAGGCCGATCTTTCCGAACTCCGCTCGCTCAAATTCAATATCCTTTTCATTCTCCGTATGCGGAGCGTGGTCTGAAGCGATCACATCAATTGTCCCGTCTATTAAACCCTGTTTTATTGCCGCTAAATCATCTCGGCTTCTCAAAGGAGGGTTAATCTTCATGCTTGTATCGTAACTCAAGAGCTCCTCATCCGTAAGGGCAAAATAGTGAGGGGCAGTTTCACAAGTAACCTTTATGCCTTTTTTCTTAGCTTTAGCAATTATTTCCACTGATTCCCGGCAGCTAACATGGGCAATATGCATGGCTGCTCCGGCCTTTTCTGCCAACTGAATATCCCGGGCTACTCTTTTATACTCCGACTCGTTGGAAATTCCACGTAAGCCCAACCGCGTAGAATTAAAACCTAAATTGATCACTCCTTTGCCGGAAAGTTTTTTGTCTTCACAGTGGCAAATGGTTAAAATTTTGGATTGTCTGGCTTTTTTAAGCGCTTCAAGCATTAAAACAGGATCATCCACCGAACACCCGTCGTCAGATATGGCATAGGCGCCATTTTTCTTCAGTGCGACAATATCGCTTAGTTCTTTGCCCAGCCGGCCCCTAGTGATCGCCCCGCAAATAAACACATTAACTTTTGCGCTCTTTTTTATGATTCCTTCCAATAATTCAATATTCTCTATGCAATCTATTGCCGGATTAGTATTAGGCATGGCTAAAACACTAGTTACCCCACCCTTTGCCGCGGCAGAAGTCCCTGTTGCTATGGTCTCTTTATCCTCCCTTCCCGGCTCACGCAAATGCACATGCATATCAACAATCCCGGGAGCAATGATTTTATGCGCAGCATCAATTATAGTATCTGCCTGTATATTAATATCCACGGCTATCCTGGATATTTTATTATCTTGAACAAAAAGGTCTGATACCGCGTCTATTTTGTTTGCCGGATCAATTAATCTTCCGTTCTTAATTAAGATGCTCATTCTTTTAATTCCCTTGCCTGGCTGACCAAAAATAAAACTGCCATGCGCACGGCAATGCCGTTAGTTACCTGCTCTAAAATTACCGAATTCTTGCCATCCGCCACTTCGCTGGATATTTCAATCCCCCGGTTAATCGGTCCGGGGTGCATAACAATAACGTCTTTCTTGGCCCTGGACAACCTTTCCTCGGTAATCCCAAACTTTTTATAATAATCCAACTGCTCGGGAAACGCCGCACCTTCATCGCGCTCAAATTGCATCCTTAGGACATTTATGGCATCGGTATTTTTTAAAACCTCATCTATATTACTAGACGTCTTTGCCCCGGTCTTTTCTATCCCAACCGGCAGTAGCATTTCGGGGGCGCATACAGTAACATTAGCCCCTAGCTTAGTCAATCCCCAAATATTAGAGCGGGCAACCCGGGAATGCGCTATGTCACCTACGATAGCTACATTTAATCCTTTAATTTTACCCAATTTTTCTTTCAAGGTAAAAATATCAAGCAACGCCTGGGTAGGGTGTTCATGCCAGCCGTCTCCGGCATTAACTACGCTGATATCTAATGCCTTAGCCAGCATATTTGCCGCCCCGGAGCAATTATGCCTCATAATAATTATATCCGCCTTGAGAGCCTGGATATTTTTCCCGGTATCAATTAAAGTCTCCCCTTTTCTAACGCTGGAGGTCTCTGTGGCAATATTAATAACGTCTGCGGAAAGCCGTTTAGCTGCTACTTCAAAAGATACGCGGGTACGCGTAGACGGCTCATAAAAAAGATTCACTGCTGTTTTTCCGCGCAAGGCAGGGACTTTTTTAATCTCGCGGGTAGAAACCTCTTTAAAAGATTCGGCGGTTTCCAGGATTAGCTCTATTTCTTCCGGGCTAAGATACTCGAGTCCTAAAAGATCTTTTTTTGTCCAAAGCATTATTCTTTCTCCGCAATCAGTACTTCATCGTTCCCGTCGGATTCTTCAAGATGCACCTCTACTACTTCCTGCTTGGAGGTAGGGATGTTTTTGCCCACGAAATCCGCCCGGATCGGCAATTCACGATGCCCGCGATCTACCAAAACAGCCAGTTGGATTGATTTCGGCCTTCCAAAATCAATCAACGCATCCAAAGCTGCCCTGATCGTCCGTCCGGTATAAAGCACATCATCAACTAATATTAATTTTTTATCATTTATATCAAATTCTATCTCGGTTTTGCGTACCAATGGCTGACCCGAAGCCAGAGCTAAATCATCCCGATAAAGCGTAATATCCAAGGCACCTGCCGGGATATCTACACCTTCAATCTTTTTTATGCACTCTGCCAGGCGCCTGGCGATATAAACCCCGCGGTTTCTTATCCCTACAACACATAAATCCGCCGTACCCTTATTTTTTTCAATTATTTCATGGGCTATCCGCGTAATTGAACGGTTAACCCCATCTTTATCCAATATCTTGGCTTTTTCTTTCATTTATATCCTCGGCTATCCTGCTGCTTTCTGCGGTTTACACCCGGCGCTAACTAATTGGCCGGTACCTTGTTTTATTTGAAGAACAAGTACGCCGCTTCTGCGTCGTGTGTCACTTGCTGCGGCAAAAAAATACCCCTGGCTGGTTATGCCAAGGGTTATATTTTCTAATACCGCTTTGTTCATTTTATTTACCTTGCCAGCTTCACTGAGCTGGGCTTAAAGGTCCTCATTATTGCTTTAATATACCACAAAAAGCGCCCTTGTCAAGCAGGAAAACTGCCTTCTATTTAAATAATTATAACGAACTCACCGCGAGGTTTATTTTTAATAAGCTTATTCCGGATAACCTCCGGAGTTCCGCGCAGGATTTCTTCAAATTTCTTGGTTAACTCCCTGGCTACAGCGATTTCCTTGTCGCCAAAAACCGCCTTTATGTCTTCCAGGCTGGATAATATCCTATGGCAGGATTCGTAAAAAACTAAAGTACAGTTAAATTTCTTTAATTTCTCAAGCTGGTTCTTGCGTGCCTGGGTCCGGTTAACCAGGAAACCGCCAAAATAAAACTCATGGGTGGGCTTGCCGGAAAGAACCAGCGCGTCAATAAAGGCGGCCGCTCCCGGAAGAAAAGTCATCTCCAGATTCATTTTAATTGCCAGATTAATTAAATTATACCCGGGATCAAGAATACCGGGTGTCCCGGCATCGGAAACCAAGGCAATCTCCTTGCCTTCTTTTAATAAACCAAGGAGGTATTCTGCTTTTGTAAATCTGTTATGCTGGAAAAAACTTGTGGTGGGGGTTTTGATGAGATAATGGTCAAGAAGGATTTTTGTATGCCTAGTATCTTCGCAGGCAATTAAATCTACGCTTTTTAAAACTTCAACCGCCCTGAGAGATAGATCTTTTAAGTTGCCGATTGGCGTACTGACGATATAAAGCATTATTCCACGGTAACCGACTTTGCTAAATTACGCGGCTGGTCAACATCACAACCCCGCTTAACTGATATATGGTATGCCAAAAGCTGCAAAGGCAAGGCAACCAAAAGGGGAGAAAATAATTCTTCGCACTTAGGGATGTAGATTACCTCGTTGGTCAGCTCTTTAATATTGCTGTCTCCTTCGGTGGCAATAGCAATAATCTTTCCCCGGCGTGAACGAATCTCTTGAATATTAGAAATCATCTTTTCATAAACTTTTGAGTCTGCCGCTACACAAACCACTGCACGGTATTCATCAATTAAAGCGATCGGGCCGTGCTTCATCTCGCCGGCGGCATAACCTTCCGCTGGAATATATGAAATTTCCTTTAATTTTAAGGCCCCCTCCAGAGCTGAAGGATAATTTACATTTCTGCCCAGGTATAAAAAAGACCCTAAGTGAGAATGCCTGCGGGAGATACGGGCAATAGCATCCTGTTCTTTCAAAATTTCTGCCTGTTTTCCGGGGATCTGCTGCAATTCTTTAATTAGTTTATCTAGTTTTGCCGGAAGAATTGCATTCCGGGCCCTTGCCAGATAAAAAGCGAACAAATAAATCGCAGCCAGCTGTGCGGTATAAGCCTTGGTTGAGGCAACGCCGATTTCCGGGCCTGCATGAGTATACATTACCCCGTCCGATTCGCGGGTTAGGGTCGAGCCTAAAACATTACATATAGAAATTACTGAAGCGCCCAACTTGCGCGCCTGCCTGACACCCGCCAGCGTATCAGCAGTCTCGCCGGACTGGCTAATCGCCAAAACCAAAGTATCCTTGTTAATAAGAAGTTCCCGATAACGGAATTCACTGGAGACATCTATCTGGGTAGGGACTTTAGAGAGCGTTTCAAAAACATATTTACCTACCAGGCCGGCATGATAAGCTGTGCCGCAGGCAACAACAAAAATATTCTTTATACTTTTTAATTTCTCTATCCCGATATATTGCTCTTTAAAGATAATTTTCTTTCCTTTCGGGATCCTAAGATTTATCAGGTTCTCTATAATTTCCGGCTGCTCATTAATCTCCTTAAGCATAAAATGCTTATAACCCTGTTTTTGAGCCTGTTCAATATCCCAGCTAAGCTTCTCCGGCTTCTTAGTAACCTGGTTTCCAGCAAGATCAACTATCTTAAAGCTATTTTTACTTAAAATTGCGATTTCGTTCTCCCCTAAGAAAATTATATCCTTGGTATGCTCTAAAATCGCGGGGGCATCTGATGCAAGGAAATTTTCATTTTTACCTATCCCTACTATCAACGGGCTGCCTGAACGGGCTCCGATCAATTTTTGCGGCTCGCGTTTTGAAATAACTGCGATGGCAAAAGAACCGGTGACTAATTTTAAGGCTTTACGTACCGCATCCTCCAGGGGAATATCTTTATAAAATTTCTCAATAAGATGGACAATAACTTCTGTGTCTGTTTGACTGCTGAATAAATGGCCCTCTTTCAATAGTTGGTTTTTTAAAGCTTCATAATTTTCAATAATGCCATTATGCACCAAGACAATTTCATTATCGCAGTCAGCATGAGGATGGGCATTGGCCTGAGTAGGTGCGCCATGAGTAGCCCAACGGGTATGCGCAATCCCTATTGAGCCATCAAGAGGTTTCAGCTTGAGCAGCTTATCAAGCGCGCTGATTTTACCTGGGGATTTTCTTATTGAAACGATATTCTTGGCGGGAGGAATAACTGCCATGCCGCTGGAATCATACCCGCGGTATTCCAAACGTTTAAGGCCAGCCAAAAGAATGTTTTGCGCTGGCCTTTCACCAATATATCCGACTATTCCGCACATTTTGAATACACTCCTGGGCTTGCCGTTTAGCAAGCCCATTTAGCGAAATCCCGATCGCAGCAAGAAAATTTGCTAAAATTTTTGTAGCGTTTTGCGATTGGGAGAGCACCCTTTATAAATTTAGTGACCCTGACGGGATTTGAACCCGTGTCGAGAGCTTGAAAAGCTCTTGTCCTAGACCAGGCTAGACGACAGGGTCAGAGTTTACTCTTCTTCTTCGGCAATTACCGGGGCAACACAAGAAACCCGGTCTTTCTCTTGTAACTTAATTAAACGCACTCCTTGGGATGAACGTCCGGTCTCGCGTATATCTTTTATCGCACAGCGTAAAAATATCCCGTTTTGAGTAATAACCATAAGTTCGTCTTTATCATTTACTGATTTTAAATTTACCGCCTCTCCGTTTTTATCGGTAACCCTGATATTAATTACGCCTTTTCCGCCGCGGCTGGTTAAACGGTATTCATCTACAGTAGTCCGTTTGGCAAAACCTAAAGACGTAACTGTAAGTATGGTGGAGGATTTTTGCGGGACTACCATATCAATAACTTCATCTTTCTTTGCCAGAGATATCGCGCGCACCCCCTGGGCTGCCCTGCCCATATCGCGCACTTTCTCCTCGGAAAATCTTATCGCCTTACCCTGCTTAGTTCCAATGAGCAGCTCCTGTTTGCCATCGGTCATCTCTACCCCGATCAAGGCATCATCTTTGTCCAAGGTAATGCCGATAATCCCGCCTTTGCGCGGGTTACCATATGCCTCAAGCTTGGTCTTCTTAACCTGTCCTAATTTAGTCACCATTACTAAATATTTGTCCGGGGAAAACTCTTTTACCGGGATGGTCGAGCTGACTTTATCGCCCTGACCCATCTGCACAAGATTAATAATCGCTTTTCCTTTGGATATCCGGCTGGCCTGAGGTATTTCATAGACCTTTAGCCAGTACACCTGTCCCTTGTCGGTAAAAATAAGCAGATAATCTTTGGTTGAGGCGACAAAAAGATGCTCACTAAAATCTTCTTCCTTTAACTCCGCTCCCGTGGCGCCCACCCCTCCGCGTTTTTGCTTACGGTAGGAACTTACCGGCAGACGCTTGATATAGCCGCCGTGGCTGATTGTCACAACCACATCTTCTTCGGCAATTAAATCTTCAACCTCAAGCTCCTCTGCCTCCCCTACAATATCCGTTCGCCGCTCGTCACCATATTTCTTCTTCAGTTCTTCAAGTTCTTCTTTAATGATTGCCTCTATTTTTTTCTGGGAAGCTAAAATAGCCCTGCATAATTCAATTTTCTTTAAAAGCTCCTCATATTCAGCGTCAATCTTATCGCGCTCAAGAGCAGTCAGGCGCTGCAATTGCATTTCAAGAATTGCCTGAGACTGAATCTCGGAAAGCCCAAACTCCTTCATCAGGTTTAACTTAGCATTTTCTGCGCTCTTGGAAGTTTTGATAACCTTAATGATCCGGTCTATAAATTTAAGCGCGATTTTTAAGCCCTCTAAAATATGCGCACGCTTTAAAGCTTTGTCTAATTCAAACTGGGTTCGCCTGCGGATAACCACCCTGCGGTGTTCAATGTAACAATCCAATACCTGGCGTAAATTTAAGACCTTTGGCCGGTTATCCACCAAGGCTAACATAATAATACCAAATGTGTTTTCCAGCTGAGTATGCTTAAAAAGCTGGTTTAAAACAATCTGTGATTCAACATCGCGCTTAAGCTCTATCACAATACGCATACCTTCTTTATCTGACTCATCGCGTATATCGGATATGCCTTCTATTTTCTTGTCATCAACTAAAGCGGCAATGGATTCAATAACCCCCGACTTCTGCACCTGATAGGGGATCTCGGTAAAAATAATAAGGTCTTTACCGTTTTTCTGATGTTCAACCGTAGCCTTGGCCCGCACTAAAAGCTTACCCCTGCCAGTCATATAGGCGTCTTTAATCCCGCCCTTGCCGCAAATTAATCCTCCGGTTGGAAAATCCGGACCCTTAATATACCGCATAAGGTCTTTAATTTCAGCGTCGGGGTGATCAAAAAGATAAATAATCGCGTCGCAGACTTCATTTAAATTATGCGGTGGTATATTTGTAGCCATGCCCACGGCAATGCCGCTTGAACCATTAACTAAGAGATTAGGAAGACTGGCAGGTAAAAGCAGGGGCTCTTTTAAGGAAGAGTCAAAGTTAGGCCCAAAAACAACAGTATCTTTTTCTATATCTCCGAGCAGCTCTTCTGAAACCGCGGCAAGGCGAGCCTCAGTATATCGCATAGCTGCGGCAGCATCTCCGTCAACCGAGCCAAAGTTTCCCTGCCCGTCAACCAAAGGATAACGCAAAGTAAAATCTTGAGCCATCCTCACCAGGGTATCATAAATAGCCATATCCCCATGAGGATGATACTTACCCATGGTTTCACCGACTATACGGGCACATTTCTTATAAGGTTTGGAGTGCTCAAGGTTAAGCTCCTGCATCGCGTAAAGAATCCTGCGGTGTACCGGCTTTAAACCATCGCGTACATCAGGAAGGGCGCGGCCTACAATTACGCTCATTGCGTAATTCAGGTAAGAATCCTTAACCTCGTCTTCAATATAAACCGGGACTATTTTATCATTACGCGTATACATGAGTTTCTAGGGCCTCTTTCAAATTTTTATATAATATCACTGTGGCTGTGGTCCAAAAGGGTACCAATACAATATTTATTAGCATGCTAAATATCATACCTGCCCAGTTAGACTGGTTCTGATTATTGTTTAATCCAAGAAGTGCCCCGATTATAACAAAAACGAACATACAGGCAATATACATAAGCGTGAACAAACAATAAGTTCCCACGACCGGATGCACGTATTCCGTAACTAAAGAAAAACTCCGCTTTAAGGCGGCAAACGGCCGGGAATTTTCAAACACGCAAACTGCCGTAGCAAGAGACCAGCGTAGCATAAAATAAATAAAAACCCCGATAACCGCTATTGCCGCAGCAAGGCAAATTGAAATTGCCAGAATCTTATTGATCTTAAGCAACAAGGGAAACGCCACCGCGACAAATATAAATCCGGATATAATTAAACAGGCCAAAAACAAAGTGGCGGACAAGCCCGTGCCCAGATATTTAAAAAATAGCGGCCTTGCTTGTTTTATGCTTTCACTAACAGTATATTCCTCAAGGCCTACCGCTTTTTTCGCCCCAATCAGTAAAGCAATATTGCCCCAAACGCTTAACACCAACACGGGGAGAACAATAAAAATAAATGTCGAGAAGCTTAATTTTTGATGCTGGAGCTTATCCCCCAGGGGGGTTAAATAAATAACCAGTACCGGCAAATTAAAAATTAAGAAAATGGCGCTCAGCTTTTTCAGGTTTTTCAGGCAGATAGCCCAGGCCTCCCTGGCAATAAGCAGGGGGTGGATGGCTTTTTTATTTTTTCCCGGTATAATTATTTCCATATTAAATGTCCAGATTCTTTACCTGGTGAGCATAATCTTCTATGAACTGGCGGCGAGGCTCAACCTGGTCACCCATTAAAACAGTAAACATCTTATCTGCCTCAACCGCATCTTCCAGAACTACCTGCAGGATTGTCCTTTTTTCCGGATCCATAGTAGTATCCCATAACTGCTGTGGATTCATCTCACCCAAGCCCTTGTACCTTTGGATATGCATCCCTTTGGTAGCGACTTCTTTAATATATGCGAGCACCTCTTTTAAACTAAAAACTTCCTTTGAATCTCCATCATTAGTAATGCGGTAAACCGCTTTCAGTTTCTTATCCGCCTCTTTCCCCGGATCCTGTTTAGAAACAACGGTGCTGCTAAAATAACTATCAATATCAAAACCCAGCTTCTCAATTTTAACAATTACCTGTTCGATTTCCTGGGACTCAAAAAGCTCCAAAACATCCCGCTCTGCCTCTTTACCCTCTTTTTCTGTAACAATGGCTAGCTCTTTGTCGGAGAAGACAAAAAGGACATTTCCATCCACTTTTACCCTATAAATAGGCATTTTTTTGGTCTTTGGATGTCTAGAATGAAGATAATCTACAAAACTTACTCCCTTTTTATCTAAATATCTTCCAAGCTTGTCCAGCTCAACCAAATATTTTAGAAGTTCCTTAAATTGGTTGTCTGTAAAACTTTGTTTATCTTTCACGCGTAACAACTTGTGTCCCTCGCGGCCTAAGTCCAGCAACAAATCATCCATTTGCTGTTCGGTTTGGATATACTCTTCTCGTTGCCCTCTTTTAATCTTATAAAGAGGGGGCTGGGTAATATATACATGCCCTTCTTCAATTAGCTTGGGCATTTGCCTGTAAAGCAACGTCAAAAGCAAAGTACGGATATGCGAACCGTCAATATCCGCATCAGCCATAAGCATAAGTTTATTATATCTTAGCTTAGAAAGATCAAATTCTTCGCCGATACCTGTACCTAAAGCAGTTATGATGGTGCGTATTTCCTCATTAGACAAAATCTTATCCAACCTGGATTTTTCTACGTTTAAAATTTTTCCTTTAATTGGCAGGATGGCCTGGAATCTTCTATCGCGCCCTTGTTTTGCCGAACCCCCCGCGGAATCACCCTCAACAATGTAGAGTTCACATAAAGCCGCATCCCTCTCTGAACAGTCGGCCAACTTGCCAGGTAAACCCGCTCCTTCTAATGCCCCTTTTCTACGGGTTAATTCCCTGGCCTTACGGGCAGCCTCCCTGGCACGTGAAGCTACAATTACTTTTTCTATAATCTTATTGGCAACTGACGGATTTTCCTCAAAATAACTTGAAAGCGCTTCAAGGCTGGCTGAAGCAACCAGGCCTTCTACCTCGGAATTTCCAAGCTTGGTTTTAGTCTGACCTTCAAATTGGGGATTAGGCACCTTTACGCTAATCACCGCAGTTAAACCTTCGCGAACATCATCCCCGCTAATAGCAATATTATCTTTTAGTAAATTTTTAGATTTAGCGTATTGGTTAATGCCGCGGGTAAGCGCGGATTTAAACCCTGAAAGATGAGTTCCCCCTTCAATAGTATTTATATTGTTAGCAAAGGAAAAAAGGGTTTCGGCATAACCGTCATTATACTGCAGGGCTACCTCAACATTAATATTATCCTGGAGTTTCTCAAAATAAACCACCTTATTATGCAGAGGGTTTTTATTTTTATTCAGATATTCAACAAACGAGACAACCCCGCCGGAAAACTCAAAAACAGCTTCTTTATCCGAGCGCTCATCGGTCAATTTTATTTTTAATCCTTTATTTAAAAAGGCCAGTTCCCTCAAGCGCTGCGAAAGTATATCGTAGGAATATTCTGTTTTAGTAAAAATTGTTTTATCGGGCTTAAAAGTAATTTTGGTACCTGTGGAATTACTTTTACCGATTACCGTAAGCTTGGACGCGGTTTTCCCCCGTTCATAACGCTGGTGATAAATTTTACCGTCCCTTTTTACTTCTACCTCCAGCCAATCTGAAAGGGCATTCACGCAACTTACCCCTACTCCATGCAAACCGCCAGAGACTTTATAAGAACGGTGGTCAAATTTCCCTCCGGCATGCAAAGTAGTTAATGCAACTTCAACCGCGGGCTTCTTCTCGGTTTTATGCATATCTACCGGGATGCCACGGCCATTATCAATTACTGTTACGCTGTTATCTGAATGTATGCAAACAGAAATGGAGTCGCAGAAGCCGCCCAGGCTTTCATCAACGCTATTATCAACCACCTCGTAAACCAAGTGATGCAAACCGCGCACCGAAGTATCACCTATATACATTGCGGGCCTGCGCCTGACTGCTTCAATCCCTTCTAAAACCTGTATACTGGTGGCATCGTAAGCCTTAGCCTTTTCTGCTGGCTTGGAATTATTTTTTATTTCTTCTTTTGCTTTCTTCACGAGATTTCCCCGATACGTAAAATTATATTTTTTAACTTTGGGTTTTCTTTTTTTAAACTATTCAGCAGCTCGTCCTTCTTCAGGCTTAAGATATACAGCCAGGCGGAAGAGTCTACGCTTAAACCAAGCACTCCCTTAATAAAATATTTAACTTTTATATGCCCCAACTCCTTCTTTGTCAAGGCTTTTTTTAACCATTCCTCCGGGCCTCCGTCGAGTGAAGCTGTTTTTTTAGAAACCAGGCCCCGCATAACCTCATCTACCGTATTTTTCAAAAGCTCCATTCTTTTTAATTAATACGCATAGGTAATACTATATAAATATAGCCGCTAATACGGATAACCCCGGGTTTTTCCCCATCGGTTAACTCTAAATTAATTATTTCATCGCTGAGGTTTTTTAAAATATCTATTAAATAGGCGGGGTTAAAGCCGATTACCAACTCCCTTCCTTGATATTCCGCTGCCAGTTCTTCATGAAATTCTCCCACATCGGGCGTAGATTTAGAGATTACAAGCTTGTTTTTAAATACCTCTAATTTTACCGCCTGATAATCCTGGGTTGCCAAAAGCGCCGCTCTTTTTACCGCTAACAAAAACTGGTTGCGTCCGATTTTCATTTTATTCTCAGACACTACGGGAACCACCTGTTTATAATCCGGAAATTCCCCCTCGATCAGGCGGGAAATTATTGCAACTTTACCTAAATCAAAAAGTGCCTGGTTACTGCCAACCACTAAAGATAATTCCCCCTCTTCCTTTAAGTTACGGGTTAATTCATGTATCGTTTTAATTGGGACAATTATACTTAAATCAATATCCACATCAACACTTAGCTTTCTTTCCGCGATCGCCAATCTTTTACCATCTGTAGAAACAAGGGTTAAAACACCCTTATTAATTTTAAAAAGTATCCCGTTTAAAATATACCTGGTTTCATCAAAAGATACCGCAAAAGATGTGAGAGCTAGTATCGCTTTTAAGACCGCCTGTTCAATTTTAACTACTTTTTTATCTTTAAACTCTGGTAGCTTTGGAAACTCCTCTTTAGCTAACCCCATAATCTTAAACTGGCATAACTCAGAATCAATCACCACAAGATTGTTCTTTTTTGTGGTAACATTAACAATATCAACCGGAAACTCTTTAATTATATCACTAAACCTTTTGGCGGGTATTGTAATCGCCCCCTGCTCCTGGACATCCACAGGAATTACACAGGTTATCCCAATATCTAAATCTGTCGCGGTAAGCCTTATCGCCTCTTGCTGGGTCTCAATTAATATATTAGAGAGGATCGGCAAGGCGGATTTTGTTGTAATTACGTTTTGTACGGTTTGGATTGCGGTAACCAGGTTATTTTTATCCACTTTAAATTTCATTATCTAATCTCCTTCTATTTATATATATTTAAAATCTTAATATCGTTGTAGTATTAAAGGGGTTATGTTTCTGTTGAAAAACCCGCAACCTATTAAGTTAATAGCTAGTTATAGTAATATATTGCGTCTAATAACCATTGAACTACTGTTTAATAACTTGAATAACTTTTTCCACCCGTTCTTTTAATTCAGGATTCTTATAAATATCTTCTTTAATTTTCTTATAAGAGTGTAAAACCGTGGTATGGTCTTTACCTCCAAAAAGCTCTCCTACCTCAGGAAGCGACAGGTCGGTTAACTCCCTGCTTAAATACATAGCAATTTGGCGGGGAAAAACAACTTGCTTATTCCGCCTTTTGGTTTTTAATTCCTGTAAAGATACTCCAAACTCTTCAGCTACACAGCGCTGAATAAAATCTACTGTAATTAACTTTTTGGGTTCTTTTAAAAGATCTTTAAGCACTTCTTTGGCAAGCTTTAAGGTTACTGGTTCCTCTTCTAATAAAGAATAGGCGATGGTTCTAATCAGAGCACCTTCTAGTTCGCGGATGTTTGTCTTGATTAGCTGGGCAATAAAAAATATCACGTCATCGGGCACGCTGACAGGTTCACGCTCAATTTTTTTCTTTAGAATTGCAACCCGGGTTTCTAGGTCTGGGGGCTGTATATCCGTAGCCAGACCCCAGCCAAACCGTGAAACTAGGCGGTCCTGTAAATTTGTAATTTCTTTAGGCGGCCGGTCAGAAGAAAACACGATTTGTTTATGGGCATCATATAGTGCGTTAAATGTGTGGAAGAATTCTTCTTGAGTGGATTCCTTGCCGGCGATAAAGTGTATATCATCAATAACCAGGACATCAAGGCTGCGGTATTTTTGCCTGAAGGATGCAGTGGTGCGATGGAGAATGGCGTCGATTAATTCGTTAGTAAATTTCTCGCTTGAGACATAGCATATCTTTGTTCCGGAGGGGCCGTTGTTTTTTATTTGATGGCAAATTGCCTGGATAAGGTGTGTTTTGCCCAGCCCCACGCCTCCATAAATAAACAAAGGGTTATATGTTTTAGCGGGAGAATTTGCGACAGCTAATGAATATGCGTGGGCATGGCGGTTGGCCGGGCCAACAACAAAATTTTCAAATGTATACCGCAAGTTAAGGTTAAGGCAGGTTATTGAAGGAGAGCTTTTAGTGTTTGGTTCGTTTCCGGGTTTAGCCGGGACGGCTGAGGCATCTTTAATATCAGCCACGCTCAACTTTACTGACAGGTTATTCAACTCTTTATTTTTTAGGGCCTCATGGATAATCCCGAGGTAGTGCTTTTCAACCCAATCTTTAAAAAATTGATCTGGCGCTTCAAGGTTGATATTATTACTGTCGGTAACAGAAAATTTTAACGGGGCAAGCCAGGTGGAGAATATAGTCTCACCGAGCCTGGATTTTAGATCTCCCAGCACCCCTTCCCAATTTTTGCTAAGTTCAAGCATATTTAACCCGTTGATAAAGCTAAAACAAATAGAAACCCGGTTAAATCCCAAGGCGATGAAATCCACAGATTATACACAGCTTGCATAAATCTGTGGATAAAATTTAGCTCACCGGAAATACTAAACACAACCATTATAACAAAGACAAAAAACCTTGCAAGCAGAAAAGATAAACGTCAGTTATTATACAATAATATGTTGTAACGTCAATAAAAAACTTGACCGCCTGATGAATGTGTGTTACAATTCACAAAATCAAGAAACCATTGTGATAAATTTACTTTCCCCCAAAACCATTTTAGGTAAACAGGGGCCGACGAACAAAACGAGGAGAGCTTAAAATGAAAAAGAACCTAACCACGCCATCAAACATTGTTGGCAAGAGGAGCCAGGGTTTCCGCAAGAAAATGTCTACTAAATCCGGGCGCAAAACTTTAGCCCGCCGACGGAGCAAGTGTAGAAGAAAGCTTTGTATTTAATGCCGGTTGAAATAGCGCTAAAATTAATAGCCGTATACCAGAAATATATAAGGCCGGTTATTCCGGCAAGTTGCCGTTTTGAACCAAACTGCTCTGAATATACAAAACAGGCAATTCTAAAATATGGGTTAATTAAAGGAGTGTTTAAGGGGTTAATCAGAATTCTGCGCTGCCATCCTTTTTCTGGCCAGTCAGGTTATGATCCCCTAACATAAAATTTATGGAAAAACGTTTAGTATTAGCTATCGCACTTTCTTTATTGGTTCTTTTAAGCTGGTCAGCTATAATGCCTAAGCCGCAACCAGTTGATAATAAAGGAGTTACAGATGAAACAGGCTATTTAAAATCACCCGGGCAAAAATTAATTTCTAATAGTACCGCAGCTTCAAATTTGGCCCAACCTGTTTTAGATACCCCAAAAGAAGTTGTTAAGTTTAGCCAGGATAACCGTGATATAATTTTTGATTCATCCCGGGCCTCTATTGTAGAAGTTGTTTTTAAGCATAAGCTTGAACATCGTCTGCCTCTTAAAATTGGCTTGCTTAGTGACAATAATAATTTATTTAAGCAAGCGAGTATAGACAAAGGACAGATTTCATTTGTTTATCAAGACCAAAATAAGCGTATTGTCAAAAAGTTTATTTTTCATAAAGACAGCTATACCATAGACTTGAACATTCAGATTCAAAATTTATCATCCTCCCCTCTCACCCTTCCCCAGCAGTTGGTTTTGGGGCGGCTGGATTTATCAGCCAAAAATATTCAATCCCGATACCAGGATATTCTTATAAGCAGCAAAGAAAAGACATTTCATATCCCGGCAGGAAAAGAATATTCTATTGATTATATAAAATTTATTGGATTACGTGATCAATACTTTTGCGCTATTCTTGAACCAGTTGATTTAACTATTGGTGCATATGTTAAGAAAATAAATAGCCAGGAATCTGAGATCGGAATATCAGGTAAAGAATTAACTTTAAATCCTGGCGAACAGATTGGACATTTGTATCATATTTATTTGGGCCCTCAGGATTTAAAGACAATAAACAGCATTAAGCCAGAATGGTCATCAATTATATATTTCGGCACCTTTGATTTTATTGCGCAATTGCTTTTACAATTACTGGAATTCTTTTATGGCTTAGTACATAATTGGGGTTGGGCAATAATTATCCTAAGCTTGGCGGTTTATTTCCTGCTTTTTCCCCTTTCCTTAAAACAAATGCGCTCTATGAAAGAAATGCAGCTTCTTCAGCCTAAGATTGAAGCTCTACGCAAGGAGCTCAAAGATAACCCGCAGAGATTAAATAAAGAGATAATGGAACTCTATAAAGAACATAAGGTTAACCCGTTAGGTGGTTGTTTGCCATTATTGCTGCAAATGCCGATTTTTTTCGCTCTTTATCAAGCATTAATTCGCTCTGTAGCCTTACGAGGAGCTCATTTTCTTTGGATAAAAGATTTATCTTCGCCCGATCAACTTTTTACCTTTAAGAATTCAATACCGCTTTTGGGTAACCAGGTAAATATCTTACCGATTTTAATGGCCATTGGCATGTTTGTACAGCAGAAGATTTCTACAGTTAAAGCAACTGGAGAAGCAGCTCAGCAACAGAAAATTATGTCAGTGATTATGCCGGTTATGTTTGGGGTAATCTTTTATCAGATGCCGTCTGGACTGGTGCTCTATTGGTTCGTGAATAGCGGATTGATGCTGCTTTATCAGTTGCGCCTGAATAAACAAAAATGAAAAGATCCCAATATCTAGATATTGAAGGGAATACTGTTGAAGAGGCTATTGAAAAGGCTTTACGGGAATTAAAGCTTTCTCGTAAAAATGCGAAAATACAGGTTTTATCCGAAGAAAAAAAGGGACTTTTTGGTATGCCTGGAGCTAAACCTGCTAAAGTCCGCGTAAGCGCAATTTCAACTAAAGAAAATACTTGACATTTATTTTAGTTTTGGGATAATTAATCTAGTTAAATAGGGACGTTTCCCGGGGAACAATTCGTAACATTAATAATATCAATGGGTAAAATAATCGCGATTTGCAATCAAAAAGGTGGGGTTGGAAAAACAACCACATCCATTAATCTTGCGGCATATCTGGCTATGGCCGGTAAGAAAGTTATGCTTATTGATTTAGATCCCCAAGCTAATGCTACTAGCGGAATCGGAATAAATAAGCATGATATTAAAAAAAGCACTTATCACATTCTTCTGGAAGAATCCGAGCTTGCCGAAATTTTACAAAAAACAAATATTGATAATTTGGTGCTTGCGCCGTCCAATCTGGATTTAACTGGAGCTGAGGTAGAATTAGTAGGGGCTCTAGGCAGAGAATATAGGTTAAAGCGAGCACTGCAAAAAGAAAAAGAAAAATTTGATTTTTTAATTATTGACTCACCGCCCTCCTTAGGGTTGCTTACAATAAATGGACTTTGTGCAGCTGATTCAGTGATAGTCCCAGTACAATGTGAATATTATGCTTTGGAAGGTTTGACGCAACTACATAATACAATTAGGCTTGTGAAAGAAAATCTAAATCCTTCCCTGGAAATTGAAGGGGTGCTTTTGACAATGGCGGATTTTCGTACCAACTTAACCAAAGAAGTTATTCAGGAAGCGCGCAACCACTTTAAAGAAAAAGTTTATAATACTGTAATTCCCAGGAACATCCGCTTAACTGAGGCGCCAAGTTTTGGAAAGCCGATTGCATTATACGATAAAGATTCGCTTGGTGCTCAGAAATATGAGGAACTTAGCAAGGAGATATTAGGTTTATCATTGAATTCAAATATTGTACAGGGGGAGGCTTAATGGAAAGAAGAGCTTTAGGAAAAGGCTTAAGTGCATTAATTCCAGAGCAGGCTATTGAAACCGGAGCTCATAAGGAGGAGATTGTTTATGTCCAGTCTGGACAAATAAAACCTAATCCATTCCAGCCTCGAGAAGATTTTGATCAAACAAGCATAGAAGAATTAGCCCAGTCTATAAAAGAAAAAGGGGTTATTCAACCACTTTTAGTCAGGCGCAGAGGGGATAATTATGAGCTCATCGCCGGAGAGAGAAGATTCCGTGCTACTAACTTATTGGGGCTCAAGGAGATACCAGTTATTGTTCGCGATGTAAGCGACCAGGATTCCCTGGAACTGGCCTTGATTGAAAATATCCAAAGGGAAGGTCTGAACCCAATTGAAGAAGCTCATGCTTATCAGCACTTAATGGAAAAATTCAATGTTACCCAAGAAAAAATAAGTGAAGTTTTAGGTAAGGCCAGAGTTACTATTACTAATACGCTTCGCCTGCTTAAGCTTCCTCATGAAATTCAAGTTGAAATGAAGAAAGGCAGGATCAGCTTTGCACATGGCCGGGCTCTTTTGGAAATTGAAGATATCAACCATCAACGCAAGCTTGTCCAGGATATTATTTCAAAAGGGCTTTCAGTCCGCGAGTTGGAAAGTTTAATCAAAAGCAGCAGGCCTAAATCTATAAAACGAAATATCGGCCAGGGCCAGCGCGAACCTCTGGTTGCTATTTTGGAAGAGCAGCTCCAGCATGCTTTAGCCACCAAGGTAAGAATCAGTAAAAGAAAAAAACGCGGGCATATTAATATTGAATTTTATTCTCAAGAGGACCTTGAGCGCATAGTAAATGTAATTAAAGGCACCCCGCGCTGATTGGAATTGCGCGGGTGTTGTCTATGTAGACAAGGAGGAAATATATAATGGACCAGGCTGTTTTAATTCTTATTAAGCCCGACGGGTTAAAGAAATCTCTGACCGGCAACATCCTTACGCGTTTATCCGAGACTAAATTGGAAATCGTCGCCGCAAAAATGGTGCGTGTATCAAAGGAACTAGCCGAAGAGCATTATAAACATTTAAAAGATAAACCATTCTTTGGAGAGATTATTAAGTATCTCCAGGGCGAACTGCATGATCGTAAAAAAGTTATGGCTTTGGTTTATTGGGGGGAAGACGCGATTAAGAAATGCCGCGAATTAGCCGGGGCCACCAACCCCGAGGAGGCGGAATCTACTTCTATCCGCGGTTCTTACGGCAGAATAACTACATCCGGAGTTTATGAAAATGTAATTCATGTTTCTTCCAATGAATCCGAGGCAGAAAGAGAAATAAAGCTTTGGTTTATCCCCGGTGAAATTATCGTAGACCTTTATCCGACAAAAGATTTAGCGCAAAAAGAAATAGTAAGCAAGGCTTGGAGATAGAAAATGATTAGCAGTATGACCGGTTTTGGAAGCCAGGAAGCAGAGATATCGTCTATCGGACGCATCTGCGTGGAATTAAGATGTACCAACCATAAGTTTATGGAGACTGTTTTTCATTTGCCTGAGGGGATGCTTTCTCTGGAAGACAAGCTAAAGAAAGAGATTGAGGGCAGGATTAACCGAGGCAGGGTTTTCTGCGCTATCAACATAAGAGGCAGGGAAGCGCAAGGGATATTTGTAAACCGCAGGCTTTTAAAGAATTATTTACAAGAATTAAATAGCCTGAAAAAAGAATTTAAAATCAAAGATGGGCTGGGCCTGGATTCTTTAATCAGATTGCCCGGAATTTTATCGCTTAAAGAAAATAAGCCGGCAGGTATACATATTTGGGAACATCTTAAACCCTTACTTATTCAGGCGCTTGGGGAGTTGCTAAAGACCAGGAAAAAAGAAGGAAGGGCTTTAGCAGGCCTGTTAAAAAGAAGGAGCGAATTACTCAAGAAAGACCTGGTTTTAATTAAGCACAGGTTCGCTTCGGCAGTAAAATATAGGCTGAATAAGATCAAATCGGAAGAGGAGCGTTCAGCTTTTTTAAAAGGGGCGGATATCGCTGAAGAGATGGACCGGTTGAGTTTTCATATAAAGAATTTTCAACAGAAGATTGCTAAGGGCGGTCCTGTTGGCAAGGAGCTGGATTTTATTACTCAGGAAATGCAGCGGGAGGCTAATACCTTGGCGGCAAAGTCATTTGATCTGGTTATTTCCGGCAGAGCCGTGCAGATGAAAAGCCAGATTGAAAAGATCCGTGAACAGGTGCAGAATATCGAGTAGTGAAAGCCAAAAAAAGAAAAAATAAACCAGGGAAAATATTTATAATCTCCGGGCCTTCGGGCTCAGGTAAAACTACCCTTCTGACCAGGCTAATCCAAGATAAGAAAATAGCTAAATTACTGGCAAAATCGCGTTCTCTTACTACCCGGCCAAAACGCTTTGGGGAAAGACAGGGGAAGGATTATTTTTTTGTTTCCAGGGATGAGTTCAAGCGCCTGCTAAAAGCAAAGAAAATTCTTGAATGGACAAGGTATTTGGGCTATTATTACGGAACGCCTAAGGAGCCGGTAGAAAAGCTGCTCAAACAAGGCAGGAATCTTGGGTTATGCTTGGATCTTAAGGGCGCAAGGATTCTTAAGAAAATATATCCCCATAATACAGTAACAATCTTTGTAATGCCCCCATCACTCGCTTCGCTTAAGGCAAGGATTGAGGGCCGCTGCAGGGAGACTAATAAGCAAGAAATAGCGCAGCGTTTGCGCCTGGCAAAGAGGGAGATGCTTGCAGCTTCGCGATTTGATTATGGGATTTTAAACCAAAACCTTAAGGTTGCACTTAAAGAATTAAAGAAGATATTTTTAAAAGAAAATAGCGCTTAACATATTAATCGGGGGTAAAAGATGGGATATCGGGGCAGGGAGAAGCTTTTAGATAAAAGTATGGGGTCTATTTATAAGCTGGTAATTTTAGCTTCTAAAAGGGCGCTAGAGATTGCCGAGGGCCAGCCAAGGTTAGTTTCGGATGAGCTTTCCGCGAAACCTTCCACAGTGGCGCTGCATGAGATTGAACAGGGTAAAATAGAAGCCCGGGAGATAAAAGCAAAAGAATGATGGCAAAAAAAGGGAAGAATATTATTTTAGGGGTAACTGCCAGTATCGCAATTTATAAAGCATGTGAGCTTATCCGCAGGCTTAGAGAATGCGGTTTTGCGGTTAAGGTGGTTATGACTAAAGAGGCAGAGGAGTTGGTCAGGCCGATTGTTTTCTCTAGTTTAAGCGGTAACCAGGTTTATCAGTCGGGGATTTTTGATCAGCCGGATACCTGGGAGATAGAGCATATTTCTTTGGCGCAAGATGCGGACTTAATTTTAATTGCTCCGGCAACAGCCAATATAATTGCCAGAATTAGCGCCGGTATTTGCGATGACCTCTTGACTTGTACAGTTTGCGCAAGCAAGGCGCCTGTTTTGATCGCTCCCGCAATGAATGAAATTATGTATAACAATAAAATTACCCAGGCTAATATTGGGAAATTAAAATCCTGTGGATATAAATTTATCTCTCCGCGCAAAGGGGTCTTGGCATGCGGAAAGAGCGGGGTGGGTTGTTTAGCGGCGACAGAAGATATTGTAAAAGAAGTAAAAAAATATTTATAACTTTTGGCGACGTAGCCAAGTGGTAAGGCAGTTGTCTGCAAAACAACTATTCAGCGGTTCAATTCCGCTCGTCGCCTCCAATTGATTTAAGCGGGCAAGTGGTGGAATGGCATACACGACAGACTTAAAATCTGTTGGCCGCAAGGTCGTAAGGGTCCGACTCCCTTCTTGCCCATAT
>Ga0172371_10000333_pt1 | contig 71363 bp, 54 predicted proteins | sample Lak12m_FD_114543 | JGI IMG/M metagenome (GOLD analysis project Ga0172371, IMG submission 114543) | Freshwater microbial communities from Kabuno Bay, South-Kivu, Congo - kab_022012_12m | ecosystem: Environmental > Aquatic > Freshwater > Lake | place: Democratic Republic of the Congo: South-Kivu... | reverse complement strand
TGCGGAGAAGGAGGGATTCGAACCCTCGATAGGGGTTTACACCCCTATAACAGGTTAGCAACCTGCCGCTTTCAGCCGCTCAGCCACCTCTCCTTTTTTATTAAATTATAAATTATGACTACCGCTTTTACTCGCTACGCTCGTACCCGCTCCGCGGGTTAGCCGCCTCTTGCCCGCGCTTTGCGCGGTCACAGCCACCTCTCCAATATTTTTATTTTTTATGGTATAATTACTATATAAAATATAAATTTGCTTGTCAAACCAAAATATGTCTCAAATTAATCAAAAATTTTTACAATGGCAGGTGCCAGAATATCGCGTACCGCAAAGGGGACGCAATTGGTATATAGTCGCCGCTCTCTTCTTTTTAATCTGTATCTTTTTCTCATTTTTCACCATTAGCAACTGGCATTTAGTTTTCTTAAGCTATAATTCAAATTTTCTCTTTGTTCTTATCTTAATTATTTCCGCCTCAATCATGTATATCTTTGAAAACCGGACACCGCAGATGATTAATGTCGAGCTCGGGCCGGAAGGCGTGAAAGTCGGTCCAAAATTTTATGATTATGACGAGCTGGATAATTTCTGCGTGCTCTATAAGCCAAAACAAAGTATAAAAAATCTTTATTTCGAATTTAAAAATACTGCCCGCCTCCGCCTTTCTCTGCCTCTCAGACGAATGGATGCACTAACGGTCCGTAACTTTTTAATCCGCTATTTAGATGAAGACTTAGAAAGAACAGGGCCGCCGCTATCCGAACAGTTGACTAAACTGCTTAAATTATAATAAGATAATTAGCAGTTCAAGGCTAACGCCTTGAATAAATTTAGCTTCTGTCGTTCAACGGATAGGACGCAAGATTGCGGATCTTGCAATCCAGGTTCGATTCCTGGCGGAAGCACATAATTTCCACTATTTAATACTTTCAAGCAAAAAACAGAAACTACAAAAATTTCTGTTTTTTGTTGCGGAAAATCACCGTATTTTTTCTATTCTCTTCCCTCTTGATATTTCCCCTTTTTCATACTAGACTAATATGATTATCAAAAATCAATAAATCGTATATTAAAAACTGAAAATTCCGATATTATGAAAAAGAAAATTAACCATTACGTCCACGGAGAAGCTCGGACCAGAAACAGACAACTTATCGACTTCTCTTGTCCTCCCGAGGATAAAGAAAAGGTAGCCGAGATGATTGCTAATAATATCCGTTTCATTAATTTGCCCAATTCCCACAAATCGGTTACCGGCCACGGCAGCCACGGCGGTTTTAGCCGTTTCAAACTTAAACAGCATAAATACGCCGGCGGCGGTCCAGGAGAATATGGCGGCTGGAGCTTCATTGAGGTTCTGGAAATAAAAAATCCGCCCGAAGGTCGCCATCCCTTTGTTATCTATGAAGCCAATAGCGACGGCAATAATGCTTTCTACGAATGGAAAACTATTGCTCAGGCAATTGCCGCCTATGAAAAACATTGGTCGAATTCCGATAACCGCGAAAGTTTCCCGAAGCTTCCCGGTTTTAAGCGCCTGGTCGCTTGCGGATTACTCATCCCTTGGTTCTATGCTTTAGGCGATGAAGATCTGCTGGGCGATTACGCTTTCCCCGATGGGTTGCAAGACGATCCAGTTTTTCGTTTCGGCGAACGCTTTGTCTGCTATGAAAATGACGTACCAGTAATAAAAACCTGCCTGGGCACACGTTTCGTTGAAGAGAACGACCGCTATAACGATGAGGTCAAGAAAAAATACCGCCTCGTCGTTTGGCATGATGGTTCGATGTGGAACGAAGACAAAGAAAAAAATCGGCCACCCCGGCCTTTGATCGAAGGTGAACTTTGGATTACCGAAGCGATGCAAAAATTCCAAAAGTTCCTCTCCGGCAAAACCGATAAATTCGAGATTGATTTTATCAATGGCCAAAAATTTATCGGGCACTTAACTCCAAAAAAGGATCCGCCCGAATCTCCCGCCGGTGGCTACGATTTGGCGGTGACTTTCAAGAACGGAAAACCGGCTCGCGGCTGGGTCCAGGATTTTATTCCGACACCGGAAACCCCTAACATTATCGAACACGTAAAAAAAGAGGTGGCCGCTAAAGGAAGAGAGATCGACCGGATAGAAATCATGGGCAGCCGTCCGGAAAAAGGCGGAAAAAAATGGGGCGGCGTTTTCTATAACCGTCCTTAAGCCGAATTTAATCGAAAAACGATAAGAGGTTAAACCCAATGGGAAGCCTCTTTTTTATTTGCCGCTAGGCGCCGGATTTGTTAGACTTTTAGTATGATTACCCTTAACTCTAAGATAAACGAACTATACCGAGTCGGCGAAGCAACGGCCAAAACTTTGAGTAAACTCGGTCTCCGTACCGTTTCCGACCTGCTTTTTTATTTCCCCTTCCGCTATGACGATTTTTCTAAAAGCTTACCCATTTCCGATCTTAAAGCAGAAACAACAGCTAATATTGCTGGTACGATTGAACTTATCCAAAATAAAAGAAGCTTTAAGCGGAAAATGTATCTGACCGAGGCCCTAATTAGCGACGAAAGCGATACTTTAAAAATAATTTGGTTTAACCAGTCCTTCCTGACCCGGACCCTTAAGGTCGGCGACCGGATTTCTTTGGCTGGACGCGTAAGCGAAAAGAACGGACAGTTAATAATGGTTTCTCCACTCTATGAAAAGATTTACTCCGAAGACTTAATCCATACCAAAGGGCTGGTTCCTAACTACCATTTAACAGCCGACTTAAGTCAAAAACAAATCAGATCTTTAATCAAGCAAGTAATTTTATTCGCAAAAGATATTCCCGATTGGCTGCCAAGTGAAATAAAAAAACGCCTGGCGCTGCTTGATTTAAGCGCGGCTATCCAAAAAATTCATTTTCCTAAAAATACCGACGATGTTACGCTGGCCCAAAAAAGATTAGGCTTCACCGAATTATTTCTACGCCAATTAAAAGCCCAATTAATAAAAAGGCAATTAAAAAGCCGGAAAGCGCCTTCAATTAAATTTCAAAAACAGGCCACTCAAGATTTTGTCGGCTCTCTTCCTTTTGCTTTAACCGATGCACAAAAAAAAGCCGCCTGGGAAATTCTTCAGGATTTAGAAAAAACTTCCCCGATGAGCCGTCTCTTGGAAGGCGACGTCGGAAGCGGCAAGACCCTGGTTGCGGTCATGGCTATACTTAATGTCGCCTTGAATAAAAAACAATCCGCCCTCATGGTGCCGACAGAAATTTTAGCCGAGCAGCATTTTAAATCTCTCCAAAAATTATTAAAAAATTATAATTTTCGAATTGAGCTCTTAACCCATAGCCATAAGCCAAAAAATATTGAGGAGGCTGATATCATCATCGGTACCCAGGCGCTCATTCAAGAAACTGTCAAATTTAATAATCTGGCTTTAGTAATCGTCGACGAACAGCATCGTTTCGGCGTCAAGCAAAGACAGAAATTAGGCGGCCAAGAAACGCCCCATTTCCTTTCGATGACAGCGACGCCTATTCCCCGTTCTTTAGCGCTCGCTATTTACGGTGATTTAGATATTTCTTTAATCGACCAGATGCCGGCTAACCGGAAAAAAATTATTACCCGAATAATTACTGAGGAGAAGCGGTCGGCGGCTTATAATTTTATCCGCGAACAAATAAAAAGCGGCCGCCAAGCTTTTGTCGTCTGCCCTTTAATCGATGAATCCGATAAATTGGGCGTTAAATCTGTTAAGAAAGAGCACGAAAGGCTTGATAAGGAAATATTCCCCGAATTAAAAGTCGGCTTGCTTCATGGCAAATTAAAAAGCAAAGAGAAAGAGGCTATCATGGCTGATTTTCTCGCCGGAAAAATCCAGATTTTAGTTTCAACTTCCGTAATCGAGGTTGGCGTCGATGTTCCTAATGCGACGCTAATGATAATTGAAGGCGCAGAACGTTTCGGCCTAGCAACTCTCCACCAATTCCGCGGCCGCGTTGGCCGCGGCGGCTACCAATCTTACTGCCTTCTCTTCCCCTCAAATGAAGAATTAAATAATGAAAAAACTATCGCCCGCCTTGAAGCGATGGTAAAATATAACGACGGTTTTTCGCTCGCCAAAATAGATTTAAAGCTTCGCGGGGCTGGAGAATTATATGGATTTTATCAAAGCGGTTTTCCGGAACTGCAAATCGCTTCCCTTTTTGATTATGAGAATATAAAAAAAGCGCAAGCTGAAGCGAGCGCACTAGTAGCCAGCGACCCCGATTTAAAAAAGTATCCGCTTCTAAAATCCAAGCTGGGCGAATGGGAAAGCGAAATTCATTTAGAGTAGCTAGCAATTAAGAATAATAGATCCTAAAAAAAGAACCTCGCTAACCGAAGTTGCGAGGTCTTTTCAAAAGAACGTCCAGTAGTAAATTATCTCTTTTTGATCCAGAATAGGATCATGGCATATACCGCCAGGGCTGTTAACACGAGTGTTGCCCAGGGAGTATTCCACAGAAACTTTACTACTTCCTCAGCAGTGGAGCCGGAGGGCTGAATTTCGCCCAACATAACCCCAAGGATGAGGAAAGCGGCGGCTGCCAGAATTATCATTGAGATAGATCCGGCAATCTTTATCGCCTGGTTGAATTTTGTGAAAAAAGAACTTGTTGCGTTCATATCGGTGTTTTTTAGGTGATTTCATCATTTTTTACTTAGTCTAAGTATATCATATTTTAAATGTAATGTCAATAGATGCTAATATTAACCCATTTTTACATTATTGACAATATTACGCTCAAATGGTAGAGTTAATTCATGTTCATTGAGTATTAACCTTTTAAAAAGCAGAAAAAGATGCAGAACTTCATGTATTCTTTTAAGGGTGGTTCAAGAATAACCATCGATCCGGGAAACGTAATTATCAATGCCGCCGGCACAAACATGACCGTGGCAACTTACCCGGACAAAAATCTCAACCGGGGCGACAGGCGTCCTGTCTATGAAAACTTCCGCGAGCTTGAGCTCGGAGACAGAAACAAGGAAAAGCTGGAAAGCATTTTCAAAGCTGAACAGCAGAAACTTAAAATGAAAACCAAAAAAACAAAAACCGCCGCCCGCCGGCAGAGGCTGAACAAAAAAGCAGTAATGATTGCTTAAAAGCCGCCTGCCAAGAAGGGCCAAGAAAATAAGAAAAAACGAGTGTCCGCGAGACCTCGTTTTTCATTTTATCTATATATAAAATTTATTCTCTCTATTTTATAATTTCAACTAATTCACTTAAATCTTTTATTTTTGTTAATTTTAATTTTCCTCCCTTAACCTCGACGTTAGGAATAATCGCATTAAGATAACCGAGGCGTTCCGCTTCTTTCAGCCTTTCTTCAAGCCGAAATACATTTCTTACTTCCCCGCCTAAGCCGACTTCACCAAGCACTATCGTGCGGCGATCAAAACTCTTATTAGCGCTTGAGGAGATAATCGCCGCGCAAGCTGCTAAATCAAGAGCCGGGTCGGAAATCTTCAAACCGCCGACCACGTTTAAAATAACATCAGCGCTAATCAAATTAACTTTAGTGCGTTTGGAAATAACCGCGCTTAAAACTTGTAGGCGACTGATGTCGAACCCGCTCGCTTTGCGCTGGGGGTAGCCGAAAACGGTTTTAGTAACAAGGGCCTGGAGGTCGATTAAAAATGGCCGCGTGCCTTCGATAACGCAGCCGATAACCGAACCGGAAATATTTCCTAAATTACCCTCGACAAAAACTAGGCTCGGATTCTTTACTTCTTTAAACCCTAGGCCCGTCATTTCTAAAACACCTAATTCATTAACCGAACCGAAGCGATTTTTTGTCGCGCGCAGCAAACAATAATTATTATTCGTTTCATTTTCTAAATAAAGGACTGTATCGACGATATGTTCTAATGATTTCGGGCCGGCTACTTGGCCGTCTTTGGTAATGTGACCGATCAAAAAAACCGCGATATTATTCCCTTTCGCTAGCTCTAAAAATTTAACCGCTGCCGCTCTAATCTGAGAAATATTACCAGCCTCAGCCGGGATCAAAGAAGAATAAACCGTTTGAATAGAATCAATGATCAAGATATCGGGCTTAATTTTAACGGCGGAACTGACAATTTTTTCAATATTGGTTTCAGAAATAAACTTTAAATTTTTTAAATCACATTCTAGCCGAGTTAAACGCGCTTTAACCTGGGTTGCGGACTCTTCACCGCTCACATAAATAGTTTCATGATTTTTCCCAACCGCATTCGCGATTTGTGCGACTAAAGTCGACTTGCCGATGCCCGGTTCGCCGCTTAACAGAACTAGCGAACCCGGTACTAGCCCGCCCCCTAAAACTCGGTCGATTTCGCTAATCCCAGTCTTTAGGCGCTCTAAAGAGGCCGCTTTAATCGTCGTTAAATCGACTACTTCAGCCCCTCCTATTTTTTTTACTATTTCTTTCTGAGCATCTTTATTATCCGTTACTTCTTCATGCAAAGTCCCCCAAGAACCGCACTCCAAACAACGCCCACTCCATTTCGGGAATTGGGCGTCGCAATTAGAGCAGACAAAAATCGTTTTAATTGTAGCCATAGCTATATATTTTCTGAATTATTTCTTTTCCCAGTAAGCTTTATCAAACAGCCATTCGCCATTTTTTTTCACGAGGCTCAAATCTAAATTCTGGCTATACGGCATGCCGCCATTTATTTTTTCCGTGCTTTCGCGGCGCTGTGTGGCGACCGTGATATCAGCTTGCCCCGTTTTATCGTCGAATTTCTTGACCTCGAAAGTAATAGCGGTCGTTATGACACCGTAATAAGCATCGCCAGCCTGTGGCTGACTTCTTAAATCAGTAACATATTTATCCGCCCAGGTTTTCATATTGTCGGTCATCAAAATCTTCAAATCCGTAAAATTGCCATAATTAGATTGGTTGGAAAAAGAGCCGAAACGCTCCGCAAAGGACATCGAAATCTTACCTAAGTCGTTCGCATTTACCTTATGTTCCGGTTCATTGGCTATATTATATTGCTGGTAATTCCTCGGCTTATCGCTCGGCGTAGTCGTGCCGACTTCGGGCGAGAATGGCAGCGCGCCGGTTACCTCAGGATTGGTCGGCGTCGCAGGAGTGGTTGTAGGAGATTTCTTCAAGAAAAGGAAATAAATAATCAGGATAATTATTATTAATCCAATAGCGATAATGAGTATCCCCAATTTTTTACGGCTGCTATTTTGCATATGTTTAAAATTATATTTTTATTGTTTTAAACTTTCATCAAAATCTTTCTTCGCCTCTTCGATCTCGAGCAATTGGCGCGGATCGGAAGTAATCAGCTGATCTTCCGTGTAAGAAGCGACTACTTTCATGGCGACGTGCTTATTGCCGGCGAAGAAGATTCCTTCCCCGATGCCACACTCCAAGAGCAGATATTTTTCTCCTTCAGTCAGCATAAAAGTTTTTTGGATCAAATCAATGGCAGCTGGCGACTGCTTCAAGAGAATCTGTAAAGACGAGTTCGTTACGATCGCCTGGCCGTAAGGAGAGGTCAAGAAGTCGTTAACATCCTGAGTAATAGTCGTTACTCCTAAATAATATTTACGGCAGCGTTTTACGAGAGCAAAAATAAATTTCGCACTATCTTCGTGCTGCATCATCCACCAGGCCTCATCAATAACCAGGATTCTTTTTTTCATTTCGCTCCGGACGACATTCCAAATATAGTTAACAATAGTATAAATAGCAATCGGACGAAGCTCGTCTTCAAGATCGCGTACCGAGAAACAGATCAATTGGTTATTCATCTCCACATTTGTCGGATTGTTAAGCAGTCCGGCAAAAGTTCCTTGAGTAAATTTACGTAATCTTAGCGCTAAATCACTACCGCCTTCCATCCCGTCAAGGACTTGCTCAAGGTCGGACATAATCGGCGGTTCAATTTTTGATAAATCCGAATCAGGAGTAATGTCTTTTTTCGCATAAGTTTCTAGAAGCGCCCGATCAACGATTGAATCTTCATCATAATTTAAGTTACCTAGCATTAAGCGTACCAAACCTTTTAAAGTAATAACAGCGCTGCGGATAATATCTTTCGGCTTAGCTTCTCCGCCGACGGATCGGGGCAAATCGAAAGAATTGATTTTATTTTCAGACGATAAGGAAATATTAATATAGGTTCCGCCCACCGCTTCGGATAAATGCTTATACTCGTATTCCGGATCAATAACGATTACATCTGAACCGAGCATGAGTGAACGCAGTATTTCTAATTTAATCGCATAGCTCTTACCTGCGCCGGATGTCGCGAAGACGACTGAGTTAGCGTTTTGGAGTGTAAAGCGATCGAATAGAATTAAGCTGTTATTATGACGATTGATTCCGTACAAAATACCCTGGTCGCTGGTCAATTCACTGGAAATAAAAGGAAATGACGAGGCGATCGGAGAGGAGTTCATGTTGAAAGTTATAAAGAGCTCGTCGTTACCTAAAGGCAAAGTCGAATTAAAGCCTTGCTCCGCCTGATAATAAACACGGCGGGAATAAACTAGGCGGGAACCAAAAATATCTTCGACTTGGTCGGAAGCGCGGTCTAAATCTTCTAAATTATCCGCATATAAAGTAACATACAAAGCGAATTGAAAAAATTTCTCCGTTCCCTGGGTGAGCGCATCGCGCAGATATTCGATGTCGCGCAAAGCGGTTTCACGAAGAGGATCGCGCGCCGCGCCTTTTTCCGCGTCGGAAATAATTTGCGCTTCAAGGGAACCGACTTTATTCTTTAATTGTTTCAAGATAATAGAGCTTCGCACCGAATAGAAAAACATCGAGACGTCGAATGTCAGGTTTAAATTGATTATCGGCGCGAACCAGCCGACTGAGATATAACGCGGATAGCTGATGACAAAAATAGTCCGCAAAAATTTATCGCCTAATCGTAAAAAATTAGCATCTATCTTAAGGCTGGCGGGGGCGATAATATCGCGCACCGACAAAACGCCGCGGCGGAATGCCTTCTCTTCTTCAATAACTTCCCGCGTCAATTCCGGATTATCTTCAATGCCCGGAGCGGCATCGCGCGCTCCTAAAGTAACCTTGGATTGCAAAGTAATTTTATTGGGATTTTCTTCTTTATTAAAATTAACCATAAACTTTTAGCGTTCGACCCTTATTTTATCCAAATCGACTAAATTCTGGTTTTTCGATGTTTCGGGGTTATATGTCTTATAATATAATTCAATTAAACTCTGCGTATCAAGGCGGGCGACGGCGACACCCATAGATTCCAAGCCGCCAACAACGCTCTCGATTCTTCTTTCTAACATTTCCTGGTATTCCCTGAAGGTTTTTTCTTTTAACTTGATAATCGTCGCCGGTTTTAAAGCTTCGCTAATCAAGCTGAAAAAGCTCTTGCGCTTATCGGTCAACGGATTATACGGGACGATAATATAAAAGCGCTTATTCATGATTTTGCCGAGAGAAGTCAACTCTTTTATATACTCAACATAATCGGCCGTTTGCACTTTTAATAATTTATTGGTCTGCTCTTTTTCTTTTTCTTTCAGATACTCCAAATAATTATCAATGTCTAATTCTCGCGATTGGATAACGATCTGCAGGGTAAAAGATAAATTATTCAAGAAGCGAACATAGGAATCGATAACCGCGTTCTGTTCGTCTTCGCTTTTTAAGGCAAAATTAATACTGGAAACGAGCAAAACCGCGCGCAAAGTGCCATCTTTCATCACGATGGTGTTTTCTTTCACTTCCGTAATATCCAGATATTGCTGAGTGGAAACGGAAACACTATTTTTGGCCATTTTACTTTTAGGCATAATGATTATTCTCCTTTATACTTTCCTTTCGTATCAACAACGAGCGCCAGTTCGGCTAAACGTGATTTTTTATACTGCTCTTTTGCCACCGGCTTCTCCTCGGCTTTAACTACCGGCGTCTTATCTATCTCCTCAAAGATAGTTAAACGATTATTCCAGACCCGAGTCCCTGGACGGCGGATAGTCTGGGTAATATTTAAAACAAAATAATGGAAGGGACGGCCGTTTACTTTAACGAAAGCAAAGATAGAAGTGATTATCAAAACAATGACGGTAATCAGCAAAAACAAAGAAAAATCAAACAACTTATAGGAAATACCGATAATAACCGCGGCGGCTAGGATAATCAAAAATTGGCGGGTAGTAACCGGCCCGATAATCTTGCTTTCAACATCAATAAATTGAGGAACGGTGAATTGTTGCATATTAAAAAACCAGTTTACTGTTCATAGTTAAAATTCCCTCTATCTCTTCCAGGGTTAAATATCCTTTATTTTCTTTTTGGGCGACCAGCGCGTATTCTTTAATCGTCAGTCCTCTGCCAATAGCTTCTTGCACCATTTTTATATATAAACGGTTGACCGGACTCTGCCGCCAGGCGCGCACGCCTGAAACCATTTTATCATAGCCATCTGCTTCCAACAATTTAATTTTGGAAAATATTTTAGCGGTAATTTCCGCCGGCGTTTTGCCTAGGCGACGGAAATTTACCAAATCAAGGAATTGTAATTCTTCAAGCGGTCCCATAACTTTAGGGACGGGTCTAATATCATGCATCGCTTGCTTAGAAATAGACGGAGCAAATACTGGACGAGATGCGGCTACGGTTTTTAAGGGAGCAGCCGCGGGCGCAGGATTAATGGGCTGCTTAATCGGCTGAACAGTCGCCGGTCTTACTATAGAAGGAGCTGGGGCTACCGGAGCGGCCGGAACTACTGGGGTAATTCGCGGTGCGGCTAGCGGTTTCGCTGATGGTGCGGCTGGCGATGTCTTCTCGGCCAAAGGCAAATTTAATTCTTTTTCCGGAATTGGCAATTCACGGCTAGTATCTAGCTGTGCCGGCCTGACGGGCGTCGTTTCTAGTTTTTTGATTTGTCCCGAGGCAATCGCTTGCTTCAAATTATATTCAGCCCCCGCGTTTGCGCCGTCAGCCGAAGCGATAATTTTATCTAAACGGCTTTGCGGAGCTGTAATTTTGCTAACCGAGGCTTGAGTAACTTCTAAACTTTTAAAGGTTTTCTGCTCACAAACTTTAAAAACACGGTCGGCCTCAAGCGGAGTTAAATTAAGGCCGCCGATCTCAGATGGCTTAGTGAAAGCGTCCCGAGCGGCTATTTTGCTTCTTATCCCTTTCAAATAGGTAGATAAAATATTCTTAAAACGATTGATCAGATCGCTGCTGGGGAGAACCAGCCCCGCCTCAGAAATGATTAAATTAATATCTGTATCTAAATCTAAAAATTTAGCTTCTTTTTCTAAACCAAGATAAGCAGTCGCGGCAGAAAAAATCTTAGCCGTTAACTCTTTCGCTAAATTTTCCGCATCTGCCTGGCTCAGATTCAAATCACTAATAAAATAAGCAGGCAAATTCTTAACCGCTAAGCTTTTAGTCATCACTTTCATGACCGCCATAGCTAAATCAACCTGATATTTTTTTTCAAGCTCTACCAAGGCGGCCATCGCTGCGGGCGAGGAGACTTTATCGCGCAAGTCTTTCGGTAAATTATTGAATTGTTGTAAATAATCAAACATGCAAAAATGATAATCTTCTACTTTTTCTTCTTTAAACGCTTTATTTCCTGGGCGACCGCCTTATATTCAAGGCTGTCAGGAACGTATTTAGACAGGGCTGCTTGCAATTCACTCAATGGATCGACCGTATTATCTGTCTTATTTTCTATTTTATTCTCTATCTTATTGGGTGCCTGTGATTTTACCGGTTCTACTTTTGAAGCGGCCGGTTTGATTTTTGGCGCGGGCTTTTCTTCGCTTGAAGCGTCTGGCGTTATCGGAATAATTTGCCAATCTTCTATCGGTGTATTTTCCATACTTTCCGGGAAAAAAGATAAATTGCGATAAAGCCTTAATAATTTCCGCAGTAAATCTTTTTCGGCCGGATTTAACTTCTTAGCATTAACTGAAGTGCTTAAATATTGAGCTAAAGCCAAATCGTCAAACATTTCGCTCCCCTGAATCTTAAGAAAATCTTTAAGCCAATTAGCGATTGAAGGGGCCACTTCCCGATCATCTAGCAAAATGCGGTTAGAGGTCAGCTCATCGGGGTTAGCGTATAGAGCGTTCTCTAGGGTTTGCCGATACATCGCGTCCTCTCCGATCAAGCTAATAAGAATTATATTATAATCAGAAATAAATTCGTTAGCATCTTGATCCTTTAAAAGATTAACTAGGCCTTTACTGAAAAGAGCGGCTGAATCGATTTTCTCTTGCTCCTCGTCTATTTCTATCTCCGCGGAATAAGCTAAAGGAGTTGCGGGTGTTTTCGGTTTAAAAACGAATTCCGGCTCCACTTTAGTTTCTTCGGTGAAGAACTTAGCTTCTTCATCTATCGCCCTTTTTTGTTCATCAATAAAATGAAGATAGTCCGCCGGATTCCCGCCCCAATTCTTAATATAAGTTTCCAAATCTTCCTTAAGCCAATCTTTTATAACTAGCAGTCTTATCCCGACTATATCGCAGGCCAGAGCTTTAGCATCCAAATCATTCAACTTATAATTATTTTTTATTACCAATGGCAGATCAGAGACTTTTAACTCCTTGGTAAATAGGAGACTAATAATTTCTGTTATTTTTCCGCGATCCTCCGAGCCAATCTTATTCTTGCTTTCAATTAAAATATTAAGTTCTGTCGCCTTCATTGAAACAAGATAAGACCAAACTTCAGCAGGTAAATTTTTATTTTTATTATTGATGTTAGCCATATTTTTTCTTTAAGGATTCATGTTAAAATTTGGGCTGCCGGGCATGATGATCGAAGACGGCCGCATAGTCGGAGGAAGGGTCGAAGATAATTCGTTATCAGCTTTGATTCTCTGTGTATCTCCGTGCCCGTTCTTTATCATCTCTTCGGCCATTAGCTTGACTAGATCCGGATTGTCGCCTTGCTTATGCATTGATTTCAACTTAGCGTAATCCAAGCCTTCAGCTATTAATTTCTTGATTTGAGCAGAATTGGGGCTCTTTTCAATATCTTTAACGTCAATCTTGTTTAAATCAGCTGCTTTGCCGCTACCGACGAATTGTTTCAGGGCGCTCGTATCAATCTTATTATTAACCGTAAAAGCCTCTTCAACTTTTCCGGTCAGCTTAGCATGAAGCTTAGCGCTCTTATCGTCAGCCATGAGCTTATTAGGATTAGTCGGGTCAATCTTGCGTTCTTGCAATAAGGATTCAGAAATCGCGTCGCTCGATCGTTTGCTTCTTTTATAATTAGTTTCCATAACTCGATTAAAATCTATTCCATGGAAATCGCGTAAAGCTCTAATCGTTCCGTTGTCCTTGCCTTTGAAGGCATCGGGTGATAATTTAGTGGAATCAATCTTACCAATATCGATTCTGTTCTTGAATTTAGCAACATCATTTTCATTCTTGTGCTTGCCTGTATCATCAACACTCAAATCATAATTAAGATGAGCTTGATTCTGGTCGACCGTATCATTAAATTTGCTCATCATGATAGAATTGGAACCAATATATTTTTTAGCTTCGTCAACTTCTTTCTTATCTTTAAATCCAGCCTTGATAGCCAGAGTCATAGCCAAAGCCATTTTCTTGCTAGCTGAGGTAGAACTGCTCATCAGCTCGCGCCGCATTTCGTCAGTAGTTGTTCCGGAATCAACCATCTTCTGCTGCTCTTTGGCGACCGCTTCTTCCTGCTCTTTATTGGCCGCTCCTTTCGAGTGACTTCCTGCTGTTCGCCAGGCGTCGTACCAAGCGGCGTTTCGTTCCTTCATTGATTTGACCTTCTTCTCTTTACCCGGCTCGCCCGTAGTCAATATATCTTTTTCTCCAGTATCGTTGCCGTCCGCATCTTTTTTATTAAGTTCTTGGCCCTTTTCATCAACTGCTACGAAATTATTATTAGCATCTTTCTTATAACTCTTACCATTAAAATTAAGTCTCGCTTCTTCGCCCAATGTCTTTTCATCCTCCAAGTAGGTGCGCCGCTTTTCATTAAGCTCCTTATTCTTATTGAGCGGGGCCATAATATTTTTCTTCCAAATATTTCCCGGGGCATTAACAACGCCTGTAGCCATGGTAGTTACTAATCCTTTATTAGCAAAATTGGTCGCTAAGCCGGGCTTATTAACTTTTTTACTCAAGAATTTAGTTCCCTTGTCTGCCCAATTACCGACTGTTCTATCTAGCCCGCCTAAAGCCGCACCGCCTAGCTTGGCTGCGCCAGTGCCGACCGCCTTAGCCCCGGCTGCTGACTTGCGGCCAGCCCATAGGGCCGCTCCGGCGCCTAGCCCGCCAGCAAACGCTGCTCCTTTGCTAAGCTTCGACATTCCTTTGCCGGCGATGCCTCCGGCCGCGCCGCCGATTTCTTGAGAAATCTTAAGGCCGCCGATAAGCATGCCGATAGCAATGATAAATTTGATGAAGACCTCTGGAGAAGACGCTTTTGAAGCACTGGTCGGATTTTCTGATGCCGTAGAAATACCTGCTTGGTTGGCTTCTGTTTGTGTATCGCCAGTTACCGGGAAAGAATCGCTAATGGGCGTCTGCAGAGAAACAAAAGACAACCAAATAAAGAAAGCTAACACGGGGCCGACAATCAAATTTTTTGAAAATTCCGTCCACCATTGCTTAGCATATGTCTGCCCGCCGGGAAAAGCTGATAATAAATACGCAGCTGGAGATAAGACAATATAAATCCAAATCATTACGATACGCATGACAAGCATCGCGAGCATAGTAACGATAACGACCAGCGCGATTATGATATAAAGGAGGCCTAAGACATAAGCGCCGATAATTTCCCAGAAACCGACGGACGCATCGCTTTTCGCCAGCGTAAGAATTTCCGTTATTCCTAAATTAGTAATTAAATTTCCGGCGGCGACGTCTTTAAAGGCGTTAACGAAAGTAAGCATGACGACTTGGGCAAAGTCAATTAAAAGGCCACAGATAGTCTTTGAAAAATTTATTAAAATGGCCATGAGAATCAATTTCGGCAGCCATTTTTTATAATTGTATTGTTCTATTTTTAAAATTGTCGCAAAAGCAATAATAAGCAAAATAAGGACAAAAAACATATTGCAAACATCACGCACGATGGTCCAACCGTTGCTGACTGCCGCCGAGGTAATGAAGTTATTATATTGCGCGACGGCAACCAGAGCTTTCATCACTAAAATTAAAATAAGACCGATTGCGCCGATAATCAGACCTATCAGCCCGCCGATAATATCGGCCGCCCAAGAAGCGTGCGCGTTCGGAGCTAAAAGAAAAATACCAACCCCTAAAAATACCGTGAGAAGATAGGGAAATATTTTTTTCTTGTTTGTTACTTTCATATTGTTATTTAAAAAGAGAACCCCACATATCAGATATAATTGAAGGAATAGCCTCTAGGGGGTTAGAAATAACTCCGACAATCATGGCAATTAGAGCTAGCTGTGATAAAACATAAAAAAGACAACCTAGATTCAAACAACAGCAACCCATAGTTTCAACCAAGCCAACTGCTTTTTTAGCCTGGCCGATTGCGGCTTCGGCCGGATCTTTTGATTCTTTTTCTTCCGCCATATCTTTATTTTTTTGCAGCCCCTGGAATATTCGGTTTCTCCGGAATCCATTCCTCGCCTAAGTCGCAAAATAATTTCTTGCCCATAACCATATTAAGGAAAACATGGATATCAATCCAAATAAGCGTCGCTCCAAAACTGTCGATTAAATTTTCCCAGGCTGATTGCAATAAGTTGGAGATTGCTTTTCTGGCCGGTGATAAAGCCGCATCGACTGCCTTATTAACTTTTTCTTTCAAACCTTTCTGGCGGCTAGACGCCATTCTATCCGCCCTCAAATCGTCCTGCGACCCCGGAACCATGCCATTTTTAGTTTCTTGGATGGCCGCTCTTAAATTGCCGGCGCGACTGGCACTATCATCGTCTTCGTAGCCAGAAACTGACGCATTTCTCTCTGAGTCATCCGCTTTTTCTTCTCTCTGGTTACTACGACCAATAAGTTGTTCGTCGAGAGCCATAAGTTATAAAATATTTCCCGAACTCTACCTTAAAATTATACAATAAAACAGAAAGAAAGGCAAAACAAAAAGACCGTTTATGGAACGGTCTTTTTTTAAATATTTTTTCACTAAAATTCAATCAATTTATTTCTTTATCTTCAGCCACAATCTCTTGCCGACATTCAAATTCGACCCTTCTTTTGTTAATTTAATCGCCTCTTCTAAGCTAGAGTGGACTTGATTATCAATTCTGACTGCTCCCTGCTCAACCAAGCGCTTGATATCACTTTTGCTTTTACCTTCCAGACACTTTTTTAAGATATTAAACAGAGTCTCTGTCTCTACCCCGAAACTAATCGTTACAAGGTCATCGGGCGCTTCTTTTTTTTGGACTTTTTTTATGAAATTGTCTTGCGCCGCAGAAGCTTCTTTCTCGCCGTGGAAGATTTTCGTAATTTCATAAGCAGTTTTCATTTTAGCATCCCGAGGGTTATCGGCTTTGAGCAATTCTTCTATTTCAGGTAAAGATATTCTTGTATTATTTATCAAAAAAACCTTAATCATTTCGTCTGGCTGCGCCATTATAGCGCCATACATATCTTCCGCGGAAAAATCTAAAAATATTCCCGTCCCTTTGCTTTTCGACATCAGTTCACCCGTTACCGGGTTCTCCATTAAATTGACGGCGACGACGAATTTATCCTTATTTTTTAATTTTTTGAGCAGTGTCCGGCCCATCAAGGCGTTGAAAATCTGATCCGTTCCGCACATTTCCACATCAACCCCTAAGGCGACGCTATCATAGCCCTGCATCAAGGGATACATAAATTCATGCAGATAAATCGGCTTCTCTTCGGCCATCCTTTTTTGAAACATGTCGCGCTCTAGCATCCGCTGAACCGTTACGTTAGAAGCTAAATTAATAATCTCTTCCATAGTCAGTTTTGCCAGCCAATCGTTATTATAAACAATTTCCGGAGGATTATTTTTCGTCTCAAAATCCATTAAGGGTTTTATCTGCTTAAGCCAGCTTTTCACATTAACTAAGACTTCTGCGCGCGATAGTTGCTTGCGCGCGGTCGTCTTTTCGGACGGATCGCCGATACGCGCCGTGAAGTCGCCGATCAAGACATAGACCTTATGCCCTAATTGGCGGAATTCCTCAAGCAGCATGTAATTCTTAGCGTGGCTTAGATGAAGGGCGGTTGAAGTCGGATCGGCACCTATATAAAAGCTAAGCTTCTCGCCGCTTAAAAGCCGGTTTTTGAATTCTTCTTTGCTGGGCAAGATTTCCTTTATCACGCCCCGGTTCAAAACTTCATCAATCAATTTTTTTTTATTTTTATCCATATAAGCTAATAATACTATGTGAAAGGCTTATTTGTCAAAATAAAAAACCCGTCGAATTCTCAGTTAGAGCTGAAAATGAGACGGGTATTTTAGCGGCCACGATGTGGCGGTTATCTCATGGCATATTCCAGAGTTACCGGGTTAACGCCTTTGTGTAAGGTTATAACTTGGGTTCCACCTGGCATATACAGAGAAGATGGGTTACCGTTGCAGCCTCCTTCCAATATTGGATAGAAACTACACTCAGTTCCGACCATAGCTGCGACAAGGTTTTTATCCTTGTACACATACCTGAAAAACCTATTATCTCCAGCATACCATTGATCAAACCCACCATTGGGTAGAGCGGGGTGCCAAAATTTTATTTCGGTACTCACCAATGTGATGCATGATGGCAGGCTGAGACTAATCGCGATCACAACTGAGTCGGGCCCCGGTGGGTTATGAATTGTATCATTTGGACCATCCGGATTAGGATCATCTGTCTTGCTACAACCGGCAAGAGCGGTTATCAGGGCAATTATAACCACCCCGATAAAATAAAACATGTTTTTTTTCATCGTGTATGATTTGGGTTTGGTTTGTTTTAAGAATTATTTATTAAAGAAAGATAATTTTTTTAATATTACAATCCTACAACTTTATTATATTTCTGTCAATATTAATCAAAAATTGACGGCAAACAGACATTGGGCGCAACGGCGCAGCTTCCGTACTCGGCTTTCCTTCCCCAATTGTCTCTAATTTCTATCTTAAACCTGGTATCCCCAGTTTCTTTATAATAATGATAAAAAACATGGGGATTATTTATAGATGGCCGGCTATCTTGGCCCGTGATTAACTGCTCTGTGTCGTGTAATCCCCATCTAATATAAATCTCTTTGAGCGGCTGCTGTTCGGGATCGACAATCGTATTGAATTCTAGGCTATATATGCCCTTCTTAGGAACAAAGAAGGGGCTTCCGGTCGCGATTATCTGATTATTATATTTGACCACGATTCGATTACCTATCCTAGGATCAATGGCACAGAAAGAGTCGGTAGATGAGGCGATGTTACCATAACTTGCTTCCGGCCGCGTCGAATTACAGGTATCTATATTAGCACTTTCATTTATTTCAGCGACTCCTGGTATATAAGCGCCGCTATTTTGATCCAAACTGTATGAATTATATGATTTAAGAAATAAATTGCGTAATATCACTTTATAATCCGCCATACCACCATTGGCATTATTATCACTCTTCCCTAAGTAATTAGACCAAAGCGGAAGGCAGGTTCCAAATCCACCCTCAGAGCAGGTTTTCTTGGCAATATAGTTCGTACTGGTTTCGTGGCCGACTAGACAATATATGCTCGGATCAAGGCTACAAAATCCAATATTACCGCACCCCTTCCCAGGTTCACCATTATAATTAGAGCATCCAAATGGCCGGCCTGCTAATACTTCTTCATCGTTCTTTACGGAAAATTGATTCTTAAGCTTTATCGCCCCACTATTTAAAAGGTTATAATCATCCGGCCAGAGAGCGGACCCGAAAGGCACGTCTTGGCGATTGCGGCCATATTTTTCAAGCGAGTGGACGCTTCCCGTCGCTGTGCCGTAGAAAGCAAAAACATTTTGCGCTTTTTGATCGACAAAATAGGGCGGCGTGCTTGTCGGCCAAGCTGAATTCAATCCGGTTCTAACTGCCCATGCCACATTATCTCCATTATAATCGACTGTTTGGATAAAATTATTGCAAGTCAGGCGGAAGATGCTATCCGTATCTGAGCCTGAGGGTAATTTCAAGCCTCCTTCATCAGCGGGGATATGATTATAATCATAAATTCGAATAGCTGGGTCAGCATTTTTTTCTTCATTAAGTATCTGACAATCGCCATCTATCTCGCATCTTAATACTGCCCAATAAGCTAGGCCATTGAATCCCCACCATTCTTGGTTATCTGTCAGCCCCCAGCCCTCAACGAAGTCATAGGATTTATGCTCAGACGGAGAGTAAACACTGGTTTGCTTGCTGCAATAATTAGACCCTGTGACTGGCGCCGCTTTCTTAACAAGAAGTTTCTCTGGATTTGGTACACAAAATTCTCTGACCCAGTCGCCGGTATTACTCGAATGGTTAGTATCGCACTCTAGAACTTTAAGGTAATTAAAGTCTCCTTTGCATTCATTAGAAATAACCGCGCAAGAATCTTCTCCGTTTCCATTATTGCAATCCCCAGCGTCTTCGGTGCGCCAAGCACCGTGTTTAACGATCGTCCGCTTCTCTGTCAAATCAAAATTTCCATTTACCTCCGTGCAATAATTAAGAGGAAACTTACCCTGATAACCGGAAGAGTTCCGAGTAATCTTAGTCGATGAAATCTGGTCTACCGGGTACCAAAGCAGACAGACGTCTGGGTTGTTTGGGTCGTGCTCTAAGCAATATCCCTCCCAGCCATCCTTCAAGACGTTATTATTTTTATTGACGCAGGTTAGACTGTCGTTAGTCGGATAAAGGCGGCATTCGCGAGAAACGTACTGCTTAGATGCCTGGTCGTCGCCGCTGATTTCCAAAACCGGTTCAATATTAACATCGTCAAAATAAACTTCGCGATCACTGGATTTATCAGTGGCGCCCAAGTAAATCCTAATATCTTTTAAATTATCAATCTTAAAAGAGAATATCTTCCTACTCCAGCCGTTATTGGAATAAAAATCTCGAGATATTATATCTGTCTCCGCGTTATTATTCGCCGGATCTTTGGCGGTTATCTTTACTCTCGCGCCTATGCCAGCGTTCTTGGTATTAACTAAGAAATTAATATAATATTCTCTGTCGGCTAATAGAGCCACATAGCTGTTTCGCGATTGGGGTGAAACGAAATATGCCGCCGGAACCTTCAGAAAACTGACGCCATGAGCCGGATAATCGGTCGGTGTTCTCTCCGGTTCACGAACTAACAAATCAGAAACTATATTCTTACTAAAGACGCATTCTCCGCCCGTATCCGCCCGCTTGCAGCTTAAGGCCGGTGCACTATCCTCAAAATCATAGTGGGCGGTCGTGTTCAAACCGACTTCCTGCATATTGCCCAAATGATATTTATTCAATAAATAATAACCCGCGGCATTTTTGTTGCTGCCTAAGTCGCTGAATCTGATAGTCGGGGGGTCGATAACAACATCTTCAAAATTAGCGCAATCATTCTTATCGTTCAACCTCGTACACTGCCCGACAGCATAGCAAGTTCTTTCTTTTGTTACCGGATCTTGAACATAAGTCAAACAATCAAGCCACTTATAACAGGTTCTATCCGGCCTGACTTTAATCAGCTGATTAGCCGTGCAAGATCCGGGGAGATTATTATTACAATTAAGAGGCGCTTGTTTATCTACACTATTAGCAGCATCCCATTTATCTGCCAAACTTGCTAAACCTAAGCCGCCGTTAACCCCGCGTTCATTAAAGAGAACACAGCCGTTGTCGAAATTAACTACGCCATTGCAGGTTTTGCGATCAATATTTTCTTGCAGCTGATAATTTACGACCGCCGCCTTAAGCTCTATGAGTTTTCCTGATTGTCCGCCCCGAATCTTTACTTTAGTATTACTGATTGAAGCGAAAAGTATGCTTCGTTTAGTGCTAGCCGGGATAACCAGAGTGTTTACGGACGTAGTCGCTAAATTATTTGTAATTAATAATTCTTTTATACCATTAAGAGAATCTAATCTGGTTTCGGTCGTTCCGCCAGTATCGCGCGTCGAGAAGATATAGAGCTTATTAGGTTCGATTGTTATAATCTGCTCATTAGAATTTATATTATTTCCATTCCATTTTTCTCCTGGCAGCGGGCCCCAACCGTTACCGTTACCTTCAAAACTCGGATTATAAATCAAATTGGGTGCGAAGCGGCTAACTGGATCAATAAACTCCGTACAACCGGAAGATTTAGCTTCGCAGAGACCAGCTTGCTGATCCGGCACCGGTAATTGGTTACCGGCGCCCCCTAAGCCAAAGGTCTTGAAATAAGAATAAGAGCAAGGATAATCATTAGTATCAATAATGCAGTTCTTATCACCGCAATCCGTGTTGGCATTACAAACTAATCCTGTCATTTCACCGCCGTCTATCTTACCGTTTCCGTTGTAATCACAACGCTTAACCGGAATCTTATACCACGCTTTTCCTAGGATCGTAAGGTCTTGGCTGGCGCGATACTGGCAGGCGTTATTTCCCGGATCTCTAAAATAATTAAGAGTCCCGTCGCTGGCCTTCCATTCTTCACAGCCGACCTCTCCTTGGCCGCAAAGGATCTTATCATAAAGGTTCGGATTATTTTTCTTATAAACATCCGACCAGGAGGTTCCACCGATAGCGCCTTGACCTAAGCGGCTGCAGCCTAAATTAGCCGCGTTGCATTGCTTACCAGGATCAAAGACGGCATAAATCGCTTTATCTCCGCTTACTTTTACGCAGTCAGTTTCTCCGCTATCGCAGGCTCCGTTATTATTAGTGTCCCCCCAAATACCGCTCGTATACGGAGTGTAGTTTTGTGTAGCAATCATCTGTTCGCAGCCGACCGCTGAATCAGAACAAAGTTTCGAGAATTTATGGAGATTATGCTTTAAGTTATTGCGATCTGTGTATTGAGAACAGCCTAAATTATAATCCGCTCCCTGGTATTGGTCGAAGGTATCATAGTAGCAGATATCCGGAATCTGGCTCGTTCCTCTTATTAAATAATAACGATCAGAAATTTCTGTTAAAACTACATCGTCGAAATAAAAATTTTGATCGCCATTAATAACCAAAACTTCACCAGGAGTAATGGCGTGATCAAGATTTTCTAAATTTGTCTGATATATTCCCCAGTCACCCCCACCTTGGACTACCAGCGTACTAGTAGCAAAGTAGGCTCTCTGTGGATTAGTTGAATCATTATTATAGAAATAAATCTGGACATTAGTATTATTAGCAGCTTTAGCGATGAAGCGCAGATTATAGGCTTTACCCTGAGTTACCAAACTTGTGACTTTAAGCTGGGCCGCTACGTTTGGTGAAGCAAAAACTTGTTTTATTAAAGGCAATTTAGAGGTCGAAGTTCCATTGCCGACCGCCGCACAACCATTATTAGCTCCATCATTATATAATACGGAATGGCCGTTCTTACTATTAGAAACCGTCGTTAGCGTTAGGCCATCTAAGCAATTCGAGTACCAACCCTGTAATCCGGTCTCAAAATTATAATAAGAAAGCGTTCTAACATTGTTTCCATCATTACCATTGTATTCACGGCAGCCATTGTCCGCAGCATTACAGGTCTTGCCTTCGCCAGGAATCGCCTGATAAATACAGGAGTTCAACTGCGTGTCCCAGGTGCCGCCATTAAGACAGAAATAACAGACGTTAACGCTTGCATCCCAGTGGCTATTAGACGGACTGGCATTGCACTGCGCCTGAGTCAGTGTCCTATCAATATTCTTATCGCTCATACGATAAGCGTGGCAATTTTCAGAACAAGTTATAGTTCTTGAACTTAAGTGATAGGAAACCTCGCCGGCCGAATTATAAAATTCTCGGCAATCTGGATTATATTGAGGATCACCCAGCGGCTTATTGTAAATTGCGGCGCTACATAGAGCGCTATCATTAGAGGTTACTTCCGGGTTGCCGGATGAAGCCTTCTGCAAACTATAAGCTTTTAATTGATAGCCGCTATCAGTCCCTTCCCAACTGTAAAAATCCCCGCAAAGGGTCTGGCTCGGTTTAATGCACTGTTTAAGGAAAGTATAATATTCTTTCTTTTCCCCGCCTTGCTTCAATTCATCAAGATTAGTAAACTCGCTGCAACCAGCCGATTCTAAAGTGCAAGTCCTGGTTGCCTCAGGAATTATGTTTTCCGATTGGGGAGAATTGAAGTGGTCCTCTTTGGTAATATAAACATCATAGCCTAAGCATTCTTTAGGACAATAATCAGAACTCGTGACTTGAGCGGGGACAGATAATCCATTTTTAGCATTAGTGAACAATTCGCACCCAACTTCGTTGCGATTACATTTGCGGGCAAACTGCGAACAAATAGCGGGCGCATCACTGCGCAGGCGATAGTCTTTGGTGGCGCTAGCGATATCGTTATAACAAACTTGTTCTAAATATGGCGGGAGAAGTTTTTCGTAAACTTTATAGGCTCCATAAACGTCAAAGTTGGTAGCGAAATCACTGACTTCAAATTTTAAATTCTTAATATAAACTTTAACATTATTGCCGCTTGTATTATCAGCATTAATTCCGAAGAGCTGTTCGCTGAATGAACCTGAGGCGGGACGCGTAACGCTCAAGTGCTCCCATCTATTGAGGACATCTGTTGACTTAACGAATCCATCATTAACATCGCCTAAATAGAGGTGGGTCATATGTCCTTCAGTCATGAAAACATCAACGCTGACCGTATATGACTGCCCGGGGATAAGCTGAAAATTTTCCGGCAGAAGAGAATGAGTCAAATCTGAATAAGTGCCGACGACGACCGCATCAGTATTAGCAGGAACTCTCGTAACCTCAAGCTTCAAAGCTTTCCCGCTCATTCCTCCCGGTTCTTGATTGGCGTCTACTATGGTGGCGACGCGGCTATTGTTAATGGAGTTAGATGATGACCAATACGACCAGGTATTAAGAAGTGATGCTCCAGTTGAAGAGGCGCCAACTACATCATTATTATAATCGGCATCCATGACTAGATTTGAACCCCAAGTCGGTTTGACTCTTAATAGCTCCGTGCAGCCCTCATCCTTGCCGTTACAAGATAAAAGATTCTTATTTAAATAAATACTTTTATTAGCCTGCCAGCTTACTATTCCGGTCGAAGTAGCATAAGAGCCGAAGGTTGAATATTGGCGGCAACCGGCGCTTTCCGGATTACAGCCCGTGTAATTAAGAGTGTTTTCTAAATAAGAAACATTCTTGCCGGTTGTCGGATTAGTAAAGCTTTGGCAGGTGTTATTGATTGGATCGCAGGTATCGGCAGTGAACTTCCAGGTTCTCTTCTCTTCATTACAATAACCATAAACTTCGCAGCTGCCATCATCTTTTTCTTTAATACAGGTCTGTTCATCAGCGCAATAATTATCCTGGCGGGTAACTGTTAAATAACTTGGAGTATATGGGTTACCACTGACGCCCGGAATGCTCGGCATGACAATTTTATTCATGATTTGCGCGCTGACCCCCTGCTTACGGCAATAATTAAGAGATGATTTCAAAACCCAATTAGGATCAACTAGCCCGCGGCACCAGGTCTGGTTTGTGACATCAAAATCAGAGCTGAATTGATTATAGCTATCATATTGATCGAAACAGGAAACTAAATCCATAACAGTTACTTTCTTGATCTGGGTTGGGTTGGCAAAAGCACGATTAATAGCTTCCTCCCAGCCAATCGGCAAAATACGATATTTTCTTAAAATAGAAATATTGCGCAAAGAATAAGTATTGTCGGCTGTGTCCTTTGTCATCTGCCAATCACCATGGATGTAGCCGTCCTTAATCGCTTCCGCGATAGTTTTTTTCGCCGTAACGCCCTGTAAGAACTTATCGTCGATAACGCAATTAGTCGGCCCTGGGTTCTTCGGATCCGGGCAGATTACTAGCTGCGATAAAATATCATAATCTGCCAAAACACCGAAGTCCGGTTTTATAATTGATGAGGTCACTTCTTGCAAATTGCCCTCGCCGTAAAGAATATTGGGATCGCTATTGGGATTGGTTGGGTCGGGCCCGGAATTTCCTTCCGAAGATTTCTTGCCCAATTGGCCCATTAAATCATTAAATTTGGTAATGGCGAATTGATTTAAGAAAACATTAGCGGCATCGACAAGAATATCTCCGGTCGTGCGCAGCATTGAATTTTTCTGGGCCGCATCCGTGCTCTTAGCATCCGACTCGGCTTTACCGGGAACGCCGATTAATTTCTTAGCGATATTCGTCTTATTTTGCCAGCCCTTGTTAGCCGCTAAGTTAAGTTTAGAATTAGCATCAACTGTCGCCTGTTTCTTAACTAAATCGGTTCGCGCCGACATATAAATCCCTAAATCATTAGAAGTGGGATCAAAAATATTTTTGAATTTATTCAAAAATTGCGGATCTTTAAAATCGGTCAATCTCTGCGCTTCGTCTCCCCAATTCTGTATCATAGCTGAGGCGGTACAATTCGGCGCCCCCGGACGCTGCTGCTCGACTAAACCCAAACCGATTTTCACCTTAGCCTCTAAGGAGGATGGCTGACAAATATTAAAAGAGGCTTGATTAAAATCAGAGGCTGACCCGTCACTGCTCGTGCCTCCTGTTCCGCCAGAACTGCCGCTTTGCAGGGCGGCCTTATTATCGCAATTTACAACTTCATTTTTACATTCCTGCATGGAAAATTTATAATCGGCCAATTCTTGACCCTCTAATTCTCTACCGGCCGCTCCTTCGATAAGCGGTTTTATACAATCCTGATATTTTGTCTGGCATTCCTTATTGACTGGCTTAGATAGATTAGAGGCAAAGCTTTCTATAAACTGTCCGGCCGCTTCATCTCCAACTTGCGCTAAATAATCTCCCCAATTTTGCGTTATAAACAATGGCTTCTGTCCTTTGCCGCCGGAACCTAAATAATTGGCCGTATCATAAGCGATTTTATTTAACGCTGTACGGAGCACCTGTTGGAAAGCGGTCGCGCCTCCTTTGAGCAAAACTGTCTTGAAAAAATTAGTTATCTTGTCCCAGGCTAACTTTATCGGGTCAGATACCACCATTTGCGCCCTAGCGGTATGGAGAGGCGTTATTAAAAAAGAAAAAAGAGTAATAAAAACAAGCAAAAAAACAGCTGTCTTTTTGAGAGTTTTTGTTATACTCTTCTTTGCTGGATTTAAAGAAGATTTCATTTTATTATTTTATATCCAAATTATTGATTAGTAGTAATTGGATTAACGGTGCCCGCGTCGCTTTGACTTTTAATCGCTTCCTCGTAGCTCTTCATAATATCTTCATCGCTGATTTTTTCTAGCGTCGCCGCGTCATAGCCATTTTGTAAAAGAAGCTGCCTCAAAGTCGCCGGCGTCACTTCGGCGCCGATATTAGGAACAATAGCCGCATCGCCGCTGACAACCGGGGTCTCTTCTTGAATAATCGTCGAACTAGAGGCGGGCGCGGACGGGCTTTCAACCGCATTGCAGATTTTCCCTTTTGGACAATTAGGATCAGTACCTTCGGAAATTTCCTGTTTATCATTAATACCGTCGGAATCTGAATCTTCTAAGTAGGGCGAAGTTTTATAAATATTTATTTCTTCATAATCGGATATCCCGTCGCCGTCAGAATCTCTAAGGGTTAAATCCGTATCAGTCGAAGTTGCGTTTTTACTAAGTTTCTTGTCGGTATTAAGGGGTTTATTCAATTGGGCACTAAATTGGAAGACCCAAAGAACGATTATTAAAATCGCGCCCGAAGCTAAAAAACCCACGGCCATTTTTTGTTGGCGTGGTGAATTTATCGTTGCTTGTGCAGCTTCCTTTTTCTCTAGCGGGTTAATGCTCGGCATAATAAACAAGATAAATAAATCTCGCTTTAATTTGACTTTATTATACCATAAACTCGCGCAGGGCCGCAAATAATTTTAGCCAATCCTCGAGGGCTAAATCTTCAGCGCGCGACAGCGGGTTAAATTTATTTTTCAGAAGAATATCCGCCACTGTTTTTTGCGGAATCTTGAGTCCGCCCGCCAAGTTATTTTTCAACATTTTCCGCTTTGCGCTAAAACCGATTTTTGCTAAGCGAAAAAACAATTTATCTTCAACCATTGAGTCATTATTGCCTAAGCGACTCTTATCTTTTACTTCTAATTTTATAATCGCGCTATCAACTTTTGGCTCCGGCCAAAAATTGCCCGCCTTTACCTCTCGGATAATCGTCGCCTCGGCATAATATTGGACAGAAAGTGCTAAAAGGCTCATTTCCGGAGGAGCGGCGATTATTCTCTTGGCCACTTCTTTTTGGAGCATTAGGACAAAAGATTCGGGCTTATGGGAAGATGATAAAAAAAGACGTAAAAAAAATGAAGTAATATTATAGGGGAGATTGGCGACTATTTTATATTTATTTTCCGTGGGTAAATGAGCATTCAAATTAAAACGTAAAATATCTTCATTAAAAATTTCTACATTCTCTATGCCCTGAGCATCAATACCAATCTGTAAATAATTAGCGAGCTTATCATCCAGCTCGACTGCTAGCACCCTGTTCGCTTTCTGCGCAAGCTTAAAAGTAAGAAACCCCAAGCCTGGACCGATCTCTAAAACCGTATCTTTATTATTTAAATCGGCGGCTTTAACAATATCATCATAGATACGCTCATTAACTAAAAAATTCTGTCCTTTAGTGCGCGAGGGTTTTATTTCAAACAAATTACATATTTCCCTAATTTTAGGCAACAAATCGGACATTTTTATTTCTTTTTTTTATTTAATGACGATATTTAATAGCTTACCAGGAACAAAAATAGTCTTAACGATTTCTTTGCCCTCAAGCCATTTTTTAATTGCTTCTTCAGCCTGCGCTAAAGCAAGGACTTCCTTTTCAGTAATGTCGCAAGCGACGACTAAATTCGCTCTAAGCTTACCATTTATTTGCACGACCAAATTAACTCTTTCATCTTTAATCAGGGTTTTATCATATTCCGGCCAATCAAGAGTGAAGAGACTTTTTTCTCCGCCTAGTTTTTCCGCCAACTCTTCGCTGAGATGCGGCGCAAAAGGAGAGATAATTTTTAATAATTTAGCAAAATCATCTTTTGACAAAGGAAGCGCGGAAATTTTATTTTTAGCTTCAATAATCGCATTCACTAAAATCATTAAAGCTGAGACAGCGGTATTAAAATTGAAGCCCTCTATATCTTCGCCGACTTTCTTTATAGTTTTATGGAGCAAAGCTTTTACCTCTTTAACTTCTTGAAATTTATTAATTTCTCCCAGATTAACCAACTTCTCTAAAAATTTCCTGGTTCCGATCAAACCGTTAGTATTCCAGCTGCAAGCCTGCTCGAATGGACCCATGAACATTTCATAAACTCTCAAGGAATCGGCGCCGTATTTAGCCACAATCTCATCGGGGTTAATAACGTTCCCCCAGCGCTTGCTCATTTTTCTCCCATCTTCGCCCATGATAAGCCCAACATGCTTAAGCTTGGTAAACGGTTCTTCGTAATTAACCGCGCCGATATCAAACAGAAATTTATGCCAGAAACGAGCATAGATCAAATGGCGCGTCGCGTGTTCAGCCCCGCCGACATAAAAATCAACCGGCGACCAATATTTCTCTAATTTCTTATCAACCAAAGCTTTAGTGTTTTTCGGGTCTATATAGCGCAAATAATACCAGCAAGAACCAGCCCATTGTGGCATAGTATTAGTTTCCCTTTTAGCCGCTCCTCCGCAATTAGGGCACCTAGTATTAACCCATTCTGTAATTGCCGCTAAAGGCGATTCCCCATTATCGGTTGGCTCATAACTGGCCACTTCGGGCAAGACTAAAGGTAGTTCTTCTTCGGGAACCGCAACTACACCGCACTTTTCGCAATGAATCAGAGGAATCGGCTCGCCCCAATAGCGTTGCCGTGAAAAAACCCAATCTTTTATTTTAAAATTAACTTTTTTCGCTCCTAAATTATTCTTGGAAAGCCAGGCGGTCATTGCTTTGCGCGCTTCAGCTGAATTTAATCCTGTAAATTCTCCGGAATTATATAAAATGCCATCGGACACAAACGCCGCCTTGCCATCAAATTCATCTTTGTCCTCAGACTGGATGACTGATTTTATTCTTAGGCCGAAAGTATGCGCGAATTCAAAATCGCGCTCATCATGGGCGGGCACGGCCATAACAGCGCCAGTACCATAAGAATTTAAAACATAGTCAGCCAAAAAGATATCGATTTCTTCTTGGTTAAAAGGATTTATTGCTTTTAAGCCTTTTAAGCGCACTCCGGTTTTTTCTTTATTTAAATCCGTACGTTGCAAATCAGTTTTATTCTGGCATTCTGCGATGTATTCTTTAACATCCGCCCAATTGCTAATTTTTGTTTGGAGTTCGCCGACCAACTCGTTTTCCGGCGCTACCACCACATAGGTACAGCCGAAAATAGTGTCGACTCGGGTGGTAAAAACTTTTATCTTTTTGTCCGTTCCTTTAATAGCAAAATCAATTTCAGCGCCTTCGCTGCGGCCGATCCAATTACGCTGCATTTCTTTAGTCGACGTCTCCCAGGACGGCAATTTATCCAAATCATCAAGTAGGCGGTCTGCGTAATCAGTAATCCGCAAGACCCATTGGCGCAAAGGCTTCTGAATTACTTGAGTGCCGCAACGTTCGCAGCGGCCATTTTCCAAATCTTCATTGGCTAATCCGGTTTTGCAAGACGGGCACCAATTAATCGGCTCATTCGATTCATAGGCTAACCCCCGTTTAAACATCTGCAAAAATGTCCATTGCGTCCATTTATAATATTCCGGGTCAGTCGTATTAACTTCCCTCTCCAGATCATAGGAAAACCCTAAAACCGCTAATTGTTTCTTATAAGTAGCGATGTTATCATTAGTTGCTTTTTGCGGTTGGATCTTATTTTTAATTGCATAGTTTTCCGTCGGCAAACCGAAGGCATCAAAGCCCATCGGATGTAAAACGTTAAAACCTTGCATCATCTTTAAACGCGCAAAAATATCAGTGGCAATATAGCCCTTCGGATGGCCAACATGAAGGCCGACGCCCGAGGGATACGGAAACATGTCTAAAATATAGTATTTAGGCTTAGTTTGATCCGTTTTTGTCTTATAGACTCCGTCGCGGATCCATTTTTCGCGCCATTTTTTTTCAATTGCTTGGTGATCGTACATAAGTGTAATTTTACCTCAATCTTTTAATTAAGTTCGAGCCCGACTGGGGCATGGTCTGAACCGGTAATTTTATCTAAAATATAGGCTTTTTTTAGCTGTTTTTTAAGTTTATCGGATATGCAGAAATAGTCAATCCGCCACCCTATATTCCGTTCACGGGCGCCGGATCGGAAGCTCCACCAAGAATATTGTATTTTGTCGCCATTTAGAAAACGAAAAGTATCAATAAAGCCGGACTGCAAAAATTTTTTCATCCAGGCTCTTTCTTCAGAAGTATAGCCGGGGTTACCTTCATTCTCTTTGGGTCGCGCCAAATCTATCGGCTCATTCGCTACATTATAATCACCCGTAACAATAACCGGTTTCTTTGTTTTTAATTTCTTTAAATATTTTAAGAGCGCCTCATTAAATTCTAATTTATAGGCTAAACGCGACAGCTCATGGTTAGAGTTAGGAAAATAAACGTTAACTAAAAAATATTTTCGCAGTTCTACCGTCTGAATCCGTCCCTCAACATCGAATTTAGGATTACCAATTCCATTTTTGACCCCCAAAACCTCTGGGAGCCCCTCTTTTATCAAGACGGCTGTTCCGCTATACCCCGGCCTTTTAGCTGAATGCCAATACTCAGCATAGCCGCCGAAGTCAAATTCTGTTTCTAAGCGGGCAGAGTCGGAAATTTTTATCTCTTGGAGGCACAAAATATCCGGCTTGGCCGAACGCAAAAAAAGAGAGAAACCCTTCTTTGAGGCTGCTCTAATTCCGTTAACATTCCAGGAGATTATTTTCATAAATTATGTTATAATAAAATTATACTTTAAGTAGGCTTATTTTTCAATTTGTATGAGCTTAGCTGATAGATTAAAATATGCGGAAATGAAGGCCCGCCACGAGAAACGCCTTCGTCCCTGGTATCAAAAATGGTGGGGCATTTTTATTTTAGTAATTACCGCCCTGATACTTATCGGCCTTATCAGCTCAGCTTTTTACGTTTACAATGAAGTGAAAAGAATCCGAACTGAAGAGTCGCAAAATTATCTCAAAGATCAACGGAAATCTTACGAGGATTTAATCAATGGTCCGGGCGGCTATACTCTGGGCTCGCTTAACCCGAAAATAACTATTGTAGAATTCACTGATTTTGCCTGTCCTTTCTGCAAAGAATCAGCTCCCGAAATCAGGAAGCTGATGGAACAATATAAGGACAGCGCAAAATTAGTTGTCCGCGACTATCCGATTCATGATAATTCAATCGATCTCGCTTTAGCGGCCCGTTGCGCGGGCGAACAAGGAAAATATTGGGAAGCCTATGATTATTTATTTGCCGAACAAGACAATTTGAAAGATACCGGAGAAACCTTGAGAGCTAATCTGCTTGCTTGGGCGGAAATCTTGCAGCTTGACGTTAATAAATTCAATACTTGCTTTACGGAAAGACGTTATGTCGACTTAATTAAACGCGATTATGACGATGGCAATAAATTACAGATAAAAGGCACGCCGACTTGGTTTATCAATTATTACCCTATAACCGGTTATTATCCAATAGAAAAATTTCAAGAATTATTGGACGGCCTGCTTCAAAAATATGGAACAAATTAGAATTCATGGGCGAGGCGGACAAGGCGTTGTCACAGCAGCTGAACTAATTGCGCTCGCCGCTTTTTACGAAGGCCGTCAGGCGCAAGCTTTCCCAAGTTTTGGCGTTGAAAGAACCGGCGCGCCTATCCAATCCTTCGCTCGGATCAGCCGTAATCCTATTATTACCCGCGAACAAATATACGCGCCTTCCATTTTAATCATTCAGGACCCAACCCTGCTTGAGACGATTGATGTTTTTTCCGGCACGACCAAGGACACTATTGTTATCATCAACTCAGCGGAAAACAAATGGCCGAAATTATCTACCCGCTTCAAAAAATTATATTTTACAGCCGCGACGGAAATTGCGTTAGAAATTTTTGGAAAAAATATCGTCAATACTGTCATTCTCGGCGCTTTTGCTAAACATACTAATTTAGTAAGCCTTGATTCCCTTAAGAAAGCAATTACCGAAAAATTTAAAGACAAGGGCCAGGCAATAATTGAAAAAAATATTCTAGCGGTTACTAAAGATTATGAAAAAGCCAAAAATTAATTTAATCACTAAGCCGAATACCACTCTAAATAATAAGACCGGGGCTTGGCGTACGCAAAAACCAGTGACCGACTATAATGTTTGTATTAGTTGCGCGACTTGCGCAAAAATTTGCCCTGAGGCTTGCATCGAGATGAAACAGCTAGCGAATTTTCCCAAACCAAAACCGGTGACCGACTATGATTATTGCAAGGGCTGCGCTTTATGTGTTCATGAATGTCCGGTTAAGGCAATAAAAATGGAAGATGATTACTAATATGGAAAATAAAAAACAACTTTTAGAAGGATCCCAGGCGATTGCCGAAATAATTAAAAACCTTAAACCGGCAGTTATCTCAGCTTACCCGATTACGCCCCAAACCCACATTGTCGAAAAGCTGGCTAAGCTGAGAGCAAACGGCGAGGGAGATTATGAATATGTCCGGGCAGAAAGTGAATTTGCCGCGGCTTCTATAATTTTAGGGGCCAGTGCGACTGGCGTGAGGGTTTATAGCGCGACGAGCTCTCAGGGTTTGCTGCTTATGTCGGAGGTAATTTTTAATATCGCTGGCATGCGCTTGCCGATAGTTATGACTTGCGCTAATCGTGCCGTTTCCGCACCGATTAATATCTGGAATGATCAAAGCGATGTCATGGCGGTTCGTGACGCCGGTTGGATTCAGTTATTTGCCAGTGATAACCAGGAAGCGGTTGATCTCCATATTCTGGCCTATAAACTCGCCGAACAATTACGATTGCCGGTTATGGTCAACGTCGACGGCTTCATTTTAACCCATGCTTTTGAGCCGGTAGCGATTCCCGGGGCCGATCTTATTAAAAAATATCTACCCGATTATAAGCCAGCCGCCGGAACTTATTTAGATCCTAATAATCCTACTACGCTTGGAGCGTTTTTTACGCCCGCCCATTACTTCGAAACCAGAGAAGACTTGCACAGCGACCTAATCGCCAGCCTGAAAACGATTAAAAAAGAATATCGAAACCTAATAAAACTGCTGGGCAAAAAAAATAATGACGACGGTTTGGCTGAATACTTCGGGCCGAAGAAACCAGAAATAATTTTAGTCGCACTAGGCTCAGTTGTCGGTACGATTCGGGAGACAGTAAAGAATGATAAAAAAGTCGGCGTTCTAAAAATAAAAACTTACCGCCCGTTTCCTGGCGAAGAGATTAATAAAATATTGCTGCGCGCCAAGCATGTCGCCGTAATCGAAAAAGCGGTAAGCCTAGGACAATTCGGCCCGCTTTTCTCCGATATCAAGGCGTCTCTGCCGAAAAATAAATTGAATCTAAGCAATTACGTCGTCGGGCTCGGCGGACGCGATGTGACCGAGAAAATGATAAAAGAAATTATCAAAAGTGCTAAACATAGCAACAAAAAAACAAAATTTATTGGAAAAATATGATTAAAGTTAAATTTAATCTAATTAATTTGGCGGCGAGCTTATTTCTAATTCTGCAAATTATTAGTTTTACGGTTATTCTTTCTTTCCCTTCGCCGGCACAAGCCCAAAGTGCTTCCGATGCCGCCAAATCATTACAATTCACCCCCCAAGTCCAAATCCCTAATACCGAATTTAATAAAACCGTCAATGTCGGAAACTTTAATTCTAAAACCGGAAAAATGGAGAGCGACCTTTTATCGCGTTATATCCTTGGTTTTTACAACTACGGCCTAGCTATCGCCGGAATTCTGGCCACGATTGTTCTAATGGGCGGAGGCGTAATTTGGCTTGTTTCCGCTGGTGATCCGGGAAAGATTAGCCAAGCGAAAGAATTAATAACTGGTAGCATAAGCGGCATTGTTATCTTGGTGGTCGCCTGGATGATTTTAAATACGATCAATCCTAATTTAGTAAATTTAACACCGATAAAAACAACTACACTCACTAAAGTTATTCTTGATTCTGATGACGGGATGATAGACGATCTAAAGAACGCCCCGGCTGATACGGAGATAAAATGGATTTGCGTAAATAACTCCAGCCTTCTGTGCGATAACGGCGTAAACCCGCCGACTATAAATCTTGACCATAAAATTTGCCAAGAAAAATTAGGTGCTTCTCCTAGCTGTCCCTACGACCAATTAAGATGCTGCGGAAAAAGCAACACTGACCTGAAAAAATCTAATGAATATTGCTACGGCCGCCAAACCGGCGAAGACTGTAAATTAACCATGACGAGCATCGGTACCGATGGCTATTGTGAAAATAATAAATGCAACCCATGTAAAAAAATCGGCGATGCTTGTAGCGGCGGCAGCAAAAACTATGAATGTTTCGATGATTTATTACAGTGCGGGGAAAGTAGTCAAAATGCCGACTGCGATTGCGGGTTCCTTGGTCTTGGTAGTTGTACTTGTAAAGATACCTGGAAATAAAAATATGCCAACTAATACTAAATTTCTTTCTCCCGGACATAACGCCTGCGCTGGCTGCGGACAACTCGTGGCCGCTCAAGCGGTTATGCGAGGTTTAAATAAAAACGTCATTATTGCCAACGCAACTGGTTGTTTAGAGGTGACAACAACCGCTTATCCGCAAAGCGCCTGGGGTCTGCCTTGGATTCATTCTCTATTTGAAAATGCATCCTCTTTAGCTTCGGGCATTAGGGCGGCTTTGAATAAAAAAAATGATACTATAACTAAAGTCGTCGTCCAGGCCGGCGATGGCGGAACTTACGATATCGGTCTAGGACTTATCAGCGGCATGTGGGAAAGAAACGAAAATATCTTATATATTTGTTACGATACTGAAGCTTATTCTAATACCGGCATCCAAGCTTCAGGCGCGACTCCCTACGGCGCCGACACAACGACCTCTCCGCAAGGAAAAAATTCTATCGGTTCATCACAGAGAAAAAAAGATATGATAGCGATTGCTATCGCGCACGGCGTCAAATATGCCGCACAATCAAGCGCTGGTTTTCCTGATGATATAACGAATAAAGTAAGAAAAGCTTTATCTATTAACGGACCGAGCTATATCCAAATATTATCACCCTGTATCCCCGGCTGGAAAATAAACAACGACGAATCCGTCCTGATGGGCAAGTTGGCTGTCCAAACCGGCCTCTATCCCCTGCTTGAATATAGCGACGGAAAATTAACCGCCTCAAGCCTAACGGATAATTTTATCCCGAAGCCGGTTGAAGAATATTTAAAGAAACAAGGGCGCTTCAAACATTTGAAAGAAAGCGACATAGCTGACATTCAAAATTTAGCGGACGAAAACATAAAGAAATATAAAATATGAAGAAAATATTTTTTGTTACTTGTTTTTTTAGTCTCCTCTTCGCTCTTGCTTTACCCTCTTTAGCGGCAACTAGCACTGCAAAAACAAATACGCCGCCCCTTTTTAAAATTCCCGAACTGCAGATTAAAATTCCTGGCATGGCTAAATTCAGCAAAGTTCAATGTGGAGAGGATGGCAAATGCGGAGTTCCATGGATAGGAGAGTATATTCTTGGTTTTTATAATTATGCACTAGGTATCGTCGGCATTCTGGCCGCTTTAATACTAATGGCGGGCGGCGTCCTTTGGCTTATTTCCGGTGGAGATGCTTCTAAGATAACCCAGGCAAAAGAATTGATAATTAGTAGTATAACCGGAGTAATAATTTTAACCTCATCTTATATTTTACTAACTCAAATAAACCCGGAACTTGCTAAATTTATTCCGATTTCGGTAAGTTATATCGAAAGAGTTGATTTAGGCGGAGACAATGATTCCCCGACAGTCGCTCTAAATACAGGGACAATTGCAAGCGCGCTAGGCGTAACCTGCGGACAAGATTCCGTCAGCCAAATAGTAAACAAAGCAAAAGGGCGCGCGACTTACAGCCAAGAGAAGCGAACTCAATCAACTCCGGAGGGGTTTGTCTATCTTGATTGCTCTAGCTTTGCCAGTTTTGTCTTAAAATGTGCAACCGGCAAAAGCAGCGGGCAACGGAGCGCCGATATATTCAGCGAACAGCGGATATGGGATCAAAAATTAGAAAGCCTACAAGTCGGAGACATGGTAGGCTGGGCCCCTAAAAACAATAAAGATAATAGTGGACACGTAATTATTTATATGGGCAACGGAGTTTTTGGCGATTGTCATGGCGGAAAAGGCAAGGAGCCGGGAAATTGCGTAAGCAATTCAATCAGTCTCAATAAAATGATAGCCTACGCCGATAGTCATTCAGATGGCAATCTTTATTTAAAAAGATATTAATCTCTGTTTTTATAGTCTTATTTCCCTCTATCCATCGCTTCATTAGCGAGCCGATCTGCTTCCTGATTCCGCTCCCGCGGAATATGAGTATAAGAAATTTTCTTGAAATTCAAACTTAAATTATGAATAGTTAAAAACAAAGGCGCCAAGTCTTTGTTTTTTACTTTATATTCCCTTTTTAATTGCTTAACTACTAATTCGCTGTCCAAATAACAGTCTAGCTCGTTTGCCCCCAGTTCGCCCGCTTTTTTTAAGGCCGCAATTAAGGCTTGATATTCCGCTTGATTATTGGTCGCCACGCCTAAAAATGCAGAAAGCTCGGCTACCAGCTTTTTCTTTTCATCATAAATAGCGACGCCGATACCGGCCGGTCCGGGGTTGCCGCGCGCACCGCCATCAGTAAAAATAATAAGCTTATTCATATTTTTTAATATCAATCATTTTTAACTGCGCCTCACGGCGGCCGTTAAAATCGTTGACCTCTAAGTAGTAAACCAAGTCCACCCGGTCTCCGATTTTATATTCTTTATAATTATTAGCCCCTCCGAAGGCGAGCGCCCAAAAGGCTTGGGCGTTCTTCGCGTTTGCGTTAAACTGCGAAAAACGAATTTTGATGTGCTGATTATCAAAACCCATAGTAACAATATCATCGATTCTTAAATCATAGCTCACAAATCGCGGCTGCGGATTATTCTGGCCGTAAGGAGCAAGCGAATTTACAGTCGTTGCTAGCTCTAAAGTAATATCCGAAAAATCTAATTCCGCTTCAATTTTTAATTTAGGTACTAGCGCTGATTTTTCCACTCTCTCTTCAGCTAATTTTTGAATTTTAATGATGAATTTTTTCAAACTTTCTTCCGATTTAACGGAAAATCCGCAAGCCATCGGATGGCCGCCGTACTTATCAAGATATTCCGTGCAATCTTCAATGGCATGAATCAGATTAAGCTCGGCGATCGAGCGCCCCGAACCCTTAAAGGCTACTTTTTTCGGGACTAATTTTTTAAGAACCGCATCAAATTCCGCCTCTTCTATCAGACGCGTAATAATCAAAGTTGGACGATAATATTTCTCGGCTATTTTTCCGGCAACCAATCCGATTACGCCCTCATTCCAAATCTGGTCTTCACCGGCCAGACCGACTATTAAATTAGGTAGATTATCTTTATCAATCTGCGCTTCAACTTGAGAAATTATTTCTTCAGTAATTTGCTGGCGGAGAGTGTTGCGCTGATTTAATTCGGTAGCGAGCTCAAGCGCCTCATTCTGATCAGTCGTAGTCAAAAGCGCAAAAGCGCTATTAGCGTGGCTTAAGCGGCTAGCGGCATTCAGGCGCGGTCCAATCTGCCAGCCGATATTCCAGGCTTCAAGTTCGCGGCCGCTGTTTATTTTAGAAACCTTAATTAACTCATTTAGGCCCAAACGCTTGCTAATATTAAGAATCTTCAAACCGCTTTTTACTAATAATCTGTTTTCGCCCAGAAGACTGACCATATCAGCTACGGTGCCGACCGCGACCAAATCCAAACTTTTTTCAAGGATTAGCTGCTTCTGCTTATCGGGCAAATTAGCCTTATAAAGGAGGGCGCTAATTAATTTAAAAGCTACGCCGACGCCGGCTAAATACGGCCAGGGGTAATTTTCATTCTTATCGGCCGGATCAATATACAGGCAATCGGGAATATCTTTTTCATCCTCGGGTAAAACGTGATGATCGGTAATAATAACTTCCAATCCCTTACTTTTTGCGTAGGCAATCTCTTCGCGATTACGGATTCCATTATCGACCGTGATAAGGAGCTTGAATCCCTGGTCGACAATCTGATTAATCGCCGTTTTATTTAGGCCATAGCCCTCGCTCACGCGGTCAGGAAGATAGACTTCAACGGTCGCGTGCAGAATTTTTAACGTTTCGAGCAAAATAACCGAAGAAGTAACTCCGTCGGCATCATAATCTCCATAAACAACAATAGGACTACCATTTTTAATATGACCGATGATAATATCAACCGCCGCCGCCATATTTTTAAACAAAAACGGATTATAAAAAGCATGTGTTTGATTTTCGCCGATTACTAAAACTTTATCAGCGGCCAATTCGCTATCTAAAAAAGCCTTGATATCGATTTTATTCTTCAAATCCCGATTAAATAGCAACTGTAAAAGCACCGGATTTATTTCCGGGTGTTCACTAAAAAACTCGGGAGTGGCTACGGGAGAAATTTGCCATTGTTTCATGGCGATATATAAAAATTTTTATTAATAAAACATGGGGGAGACTGTCCAAGCAACCATCGAGAAAACTACGATTAGGGAAATAATCAGCCAAATTACTTTAACGACTTTTCTTTTTTTCATATTATCTTTTTAATATTTTAACAAATGTATCGGGAGGAATTTCAACGCTTCCCTTACCCGCCGCCATCATTTTTTTCTTGCCGCGCTTCTGTTTCTCTAAGAGTTTCCGTTTTCGAGTCACATCGCCGCCATATAGCTTGGCGGTAACATCCTTACGTAAAGCTGATAATTTTTCCGAGGCAATGATTTTCCCATGCAAGGCGGCCTGGATTTTAATGGCGAACATCTGCCGGGATAAATTATTTTTCAGGATTTCTACCACTTCTCGTCCTTCGCGCATCGCTTCTTCCCGATAAACAATGGTAGCCAGAGACTCAATCGGTTCTTCGGCCACTAAGATATCCATACGGACGACATCTGCCGGGCGATACTCAAGATATTCATAGCTGATTGAAGCATAGCCGGAAGAAACACTCTTAATCTTATCATAAAAATCGGTTAAAATCGCGGCCATCGGAATTTCATAATGCAAAATTACTCTCGCTTCGTCGCTTTCCGCCGAAATATATTCCGTATTTTTATAAACTCCCCGCTTTTCTTGGGCTAGTTTGATAATATTGCCCATATAGCTTTTTGGGGTAATGATATCAAGGCTTACCCAGGGCTCTTCAATGATATCAATATGGGTCGGGTCGGGCAAGCGTTGTGGGGTTCTGATAATTAATTCTTCGCCGCTATTTTTTAGAACTTTATAGGCGACGCTTGGCACGGTTACAATCAGGTCTAAATTATATTCCCGCCTTAACCTCTCCTGAAAAACCTCAAGGTGTAATAATCCTAAAAAACCGCAGCGAAAACCAAAGCCGAGCGCGTCCGATCTTTCCGGCTCGTAGATAAGAGCGGCGTCATTTAATTTTAATTTCTCCATCGCTTCGCGCAACTCTTTAAAATCGTTGCCTTCTCTGGGGAAAATACCAGCAAAAACCATAGGCTTAACCTCCTTGTACCCTGGCAAAGCTTCAACTTTGGTAAAATTGGCCACCCCGCTGTTAGCGGTTACCGTATCGCCGACGCGGCAATCACTCACCGTCTTGAAACCGGTAATAATGTAGCCGATTTCACCGATATGAAGTTCGCCGGTCGAAACATAATCCGGTTTGAATATCCCGCAATCTAGCACTTCACTCTCGGCCTGCATTGAAAGCAGGCGGATTTTATCACCTTTCTTGATCGTCCCGTTAAAAACACGGACATAAGCCACGACTCCGCGATAAGTATCATATTTAGAATCAAAAATTAAGGCGCGCGGATATTGGCCGACTTCTTTTATCTCCGATTCAGCCGGCGGTAAGCCCTTCTTTATAATTTCATCTAAAATCGCCTCTACTCCTTCGCCGGTTTTTCCGGAGCAGGAGAAAATCTCATCTTCCTGACAGCCAAGCAACTTAACGATTTCTCTTTTGGTCTTGGGAATATCGGCTGCCGGTAAATCAATTTTATTAATAACCGGAATAATCGTTAAATTCTGTTCAATCGCCAAATAAAGATTAGCTAGAGTCTGGGCCTGAATCCCTTGCGTACAATCAACCAGCAAGACGGCCGTTTCAACCGCCGCTAAAGATCGGGAAACTTCATAAGAAAAATCGACATGACCGGGCGTATCGATCAGATCTAGTTTATAACCGCGGTAATTCATGGTTACCGGCCGCAATTTAATCGTAATCCCGCGCTCTCTTTCTATGTCCATACCATCCAGAATCTGTGCCTTCATGTTTCTCTTTTCAACCGTATGTGTAAGCTCAAGCATCCGATCGGCCAAAGTTGATTTGCCGTGATCGACGTGCGCGATAATACAAAAGTTTCTGATTTTATTTATTTCCAACATAGATTAAACTCCTCTAGCCTCGCCCTGATCGTCAATTTTGACTTTCTTGAAAGGCCAACGATTTCGTAGCGAAGCTAAAAAGCCGAATAGTTCCTCACTTTTAAATAAATAACAAAATAAAGCATAAGCTAAAATGCCCACTCCGGCGGAAGCAATCAATTGAATGAAAACTCCGCTGAATTTAGTCATATCAATAAACGGCCACACCACCACTTTCATAATCTGGGCGGCTAAACCCGCCGCAATGGCGCTAGCCGTAAACTTTAACACAGAAACTAGGATATTACTAATATCTAAATTACCGATTGTAAAGTGGAGCCAGGCCCACAACAAAATAAAGTTTAAAATATTAGCAATGGAAAAAGCTAAAGCCAAACCAGCGACGCCCATTCTCGCCCCCAGAAAAAAGGACAAACCAATATTTAAAATAATCGTGAATAGGCCTAAATAAAATGGGGTCGAAGAATTATGGCGCGCATAAAAAACTCTAATCAGCAGCGGCATGGTAGCTTGAGCGAATAAACTAAGGGCAAAAAAACCGAGCGTATTCATCGTAGAAATAGTGTCTTGCCAATTAAACTGCCCCGTTCCTAAAACCACTCGGATAATCTGCGCTCGTAAAGCAATAATCAAAACTGTCGCCGGCACGATAAAAAATAAAATCTGCCGCATGGTAGAAGAAAAATTGGCCGTCAACTTCTCCTTATCAAAAGCCGATTCAGACAGAGCCGGAAAAGCGGCGATGGCGAAAGAAATACCAAAAATTCCAATCGGGAAAGATTGTAAATTATTTGCTAAATTAAAAATAGAGAGCGAACCGCTTGAGAGACTTGAAGCGATAATAGTAATAACCACCAGATTAACCTGGGAAATAGCTAAACTAAGCGTCCGCGGAATCATCATCCTCCCGATCTTCCATGTATTTGCTTCCCGCCAGACAATTTTTAATTTATACCTGAAGCCTAAATGATAAACAGAAGGAATCTGGACGGCCATATGCAAAAAGGCGCCAAGAACAACGCCCCAAGCTAAGCCGTATAGGCCCCACCACTGAATAAAGTAGAGGGCGCCGATAATAATGCCTATGTTATAAAAGATAGGCGCGAGCGAATAGACAAAAAATCTCTTAAACGATTGCAAAATGCCTCCCAAAATACCGGAAATTCCTAAAAACAAAGGCGACAAAAACATGATGCGCGTTAAAGCGGTTGTTGTCGCTTGCTCTTCCGGTCCAAAACCAGGCGTAATTAGCCTAGTGAGAAGCGGCGCAAAAATAATACCGATTGCCGAAAGAATAATAAGCCCGACTAATAATAAATTTAAAACATTATTGGCTAAGTCCCAGGAATCCTTATTCTTTCCGCTTGGATCACAATTAATTTTATGTTCGCAGGAAAAATCCTTAATTAAGCTGGTAAAAATTGGGACAAAGCCGGCAGAAAGAGCCCCGAGAACAATCAAATTAAAAATTAAGTCAGGAATTCGAAAGGCCGCATAATAAATATCTAGACTTGTGCCCGCACCAAACTGTCCGGCCAAAATTCTATCCCGAATCACCCCCAAAAAACGAGAAGCGAGCGAAGAGAGCGCCACAAGCGAGGCTGCGACTGTAATACTGTTAATTTGTTGCCTAAAAAGTCTCTTAAACATACTAATATCTTAACTGGTTTTTTAAATTAAGCAAGCGGAAATAGGCCTCATAATAAAGGGGGTTTATTCTTAAAGTTTCAGTCCATAATTCGGCCGCTTCTGCCAAACGCTTTTCCTGATAATACAGCTTGCCAAGGTTAAAGAGAGCTTTATCAAATCCGGGGTTAAGGCTGAGCTCCTTTTTAAACTCTTTTTCGGCCTGACCATAGCTCTTCCTGTCTAAATAAATAATACCTAGGTTATTATGGACCATGGGTTCATTTTCGTTCAAGGCAAGCGCACGGCGATAGTTTTTCTCGGCGCGCACCAAATCGTTATCTAAATAATACATAGCACCCAGATTGCGATTCGCTAAAGCAGAATGGGGCGAAGTTTTTACGGCTGACTGCCAAAAAGTAATTCTGTCCTTAAATGCCTGCTGATGCACATAACTTAGAACAAAGAAGAAAAGAAATATTGAAGCAGCTATAATTTTCACAATTTTTTTCGACCAATCTAGATTTTTTAGCCAATCTATCTCCGCCAACATAATAAACAAACCGATTATTGGCAAATAAAGGCGATGCTCAAGAAAATCGGGTATATCTATCGGATCAAGTCGGATAAGCGACGGAAAAAGAAATAAAATAAACCAAATTCCCCCTAAAGCCAAGTAGCGCCAATCCTTTCGAGAAGACAAGAAAAATGCCAGAATCAAAAGCGGAAGAATAATTAAACCGTAGATTATTTTAGAATCAGCTAAAATAGGCAAAACGGCCAAGTTGAAAGGTAAAAAAGCCTTACCGAGGCTGACGAGAACCGCGGGCGCATTCCGAAGAACTGAACTTATAACCAAAGAAAAACCGACCGGATCATGGCCCAAGGCTAAAAACCTGAATAAATACCAAATAATGCCCACTGCCAAAGAACCAAAAACAAAAAGCCATTTATCGGTAGCCGCGATTTTTGGCCGGACAAAAACAAATCCATAAAAAATAACAATAAGCGGCAAAACAGCCGCCGTCTCTTTAGTAAAAAGGGCTAAAAGAAAAAAACCCAAATACCCAAGATAATAACCTAGGCGGGGATTATCTTTAAACGACAAAAATAAATTACAAGCGGCAAGAACAAATAGGGCCAGCAGCGAATCGTTGCGTCCCGGTATCCAAACGACCGCTTGGGCGAGAACCGGATGGACCAAAAATAAAAGTGAAAAAAACCAAGCTAGTTCTTTCCGGCAATTTAATTTAAGAAATAAACAAAAAACCAAACAAGCCGCTAAGATATGGATCAGAATATTAGAAAAATGATAAACAACCGGCAAGGTGCCGCCCAGATGCATATCAATCATTAAGGAAAGATTAAGGATAGGGCGATAATAGTATTTATTAACCGAAAAAAAGGCGTCATTTAGAAAAATTTCACCAACGTTTTTAAAATTGCTTAAAATGGGCGCATTATCTAAGATCAAAGCTTGATCATCAAAATAGGAAAAATCAAAAAACAAGCTTTGCCCGTAAAGCAAGAAACCAATTACGAAAATAAGAAAATAAGGGCGCCATCCTTTGAGCATATTTAATAAAAACTGATAAATTACTTTCGAAATAAATATTTTACTCCCTCCCAGACCGTACCGAGGCCATATTTTAGACTGCGCGAAAAATTTATAGAAGAGGCTTCCTTGAAATAACGGACTGGTACTGGGATTTCACCAATCCGATATTTCTGACCGACTATTTGGAATAAAATCTGACTGTCGAAAACAAAATCATTAGAGTTTTCCTGCCAGTTAATGTTTTCTAAAACTTCTTTTTTATAAGCGCGCATTCCGGTATGCCATTCTGATAAATTATAACCGGAAACAAGATTCTCAAATATAGTCAGCACTCGATTGGCTATATATTTATAGAGGGGCATTCCTCCGGCCAGAGCCTCGCGCCGCGAACGGATGCGCGTACCGAGCATAACATCATAATAATCATCACCGATAAACTCCGCGAAGAAGCTGATAAGCTTAGGATCGTACTGGTAGTCCGGATGGACCATAACAATAATATCTGCGCCGTGCGCAAGAGCTAAACGATAGCAAGTCTTTTGGTTAGCTCCATAACCGCCGTTTTCATCATGAGTAAAAACAAACAAACCCAGATTCTTAGCAACCGTGACCGTTTCGTCGCTGCTTTTATCATCGACGAGGATTATTTCATCAACCAATTCGGGAATATCTTTAACCGTCCTCTCTAATGTAGAGACGGCATTATAGGCGGGCAAAACAACAACAATTTTCTGTTGTTTATACATATCGAGCTTTAAATAATTATGCGGACGTCGCTAGCCAGGCATCCGTTTTCAAAAACAAATAACGGATTAATATCCAATTCTTTAATTTCCGGATGCTCATTGGCCAGCCGGGCCAAATTAACAAAAGCTTTAGCCAAACTTTTAACATCATACTTTTTTTGCCCGCGAGCACCATTTAGGATCGGAAAGGTCCGTAAATCAGCGATTAGTTCTAAGGCGCGTTTAAAATCTAAATCACCGGTGGCTAATCTTATTTCTTTAAATATTTCTGTATAAATGCCCCCGAAGCCGATCATCATGATTGGGCCGAAAGAAGCATCGCGCTTGAAACCTAGAATTATTTCTTGAAATCTGTTTGCTTGCTCCTGGATGATTAAATGGTTTAAAGGGTTGGCCAGCGCTTTCTTGTTTTCGCTTTCTACCTGGCGTACGGCCGCGCGAAGAGCGGTTTCATTCTTCAAATTAACGATAACTGCGCCTTTATCTGACTTATGCAGAAAGTCTGGGCCGGTTACCTTCAAAACGACCGGATATTTATAACCTGCTATTTTAGCGGCGTCGTATTTAGAAGTCTTGACCGTCGGAATTTTATATTCACGCAAAAGAGCGAGCGATTTTAAATAATCGTTATTATTAACCTGCTGTTTCGCCTTAGCACATGGCTGGTTATAAGGCTTAATAGTTTGCAGAGTTTTTTTATAAGCAATTAGCTTTTTGAAGCTCCGGACCGCTTCTTCTGGGTAATCAAAAGTCGGCACATTATTCTTTTCAAACATATCCCGAGCAAGGGCCACCGCTTCGCCGCCGACAAAACTAGTCATAATCAATTTATGCGGATATTTTTTAGCCATCTTGATAATAACTTCCGCCGTCTTAACCGGTTCAGTCGAGGTTTGTGGCGTAAGCAGCACTAAAAGATTATTGATATTTTTATCAGCCAGCATTTTTTTCAGACCAATTTCGTAACGCGCCGCGTCCGCATCTCCTAGTAAATCTTTACTAAAGCCGAAGGGTAAATTCTGCCTGGAAATTTCATCAACGGTAAGTACGGCTATGCCGCCGGCATTCGTCATGACATATAATTCTTGGCTACCGGGGTTATGCCATGACTCCTTGCGAAACAATAAAAGAAGATTAAATAATTCTTCAAGGTTTTCCAACCAAATAGCCCCCGCCCTTTTAGCACCAGTTTCCACGGCGGCATTCGAGCCCGCTAAAGATCCAGTATGAGAAAGCGCCAGCTTCCCGCCGGCAGCACTTTGCCCCGCTTTCAAAATAGCAACCGGCTTATGCTTTGCCAAGCGGGAAACTAAACTCATAAATTTTTCTCCGTCTTTTATCTCTTCAAGATAGGCAACCACTAAATCAATCCTCTTCTCGCTAGCCAAATATTCAATAATGTCATTTTCATCTAGAACCGCCTTATTGCCCAGACTGATAAAATAACCAAAATTAAAATCCTTTACCTTCAGCCAGTCAAGCGCCGCTGAACCGATTGCGCCGGATTGAGAAAGCAGGGCTGTATTACCAGTGGACGCATCCGCGCTCGCGAAAGTGGCGTTTAATTTGTGCCAAGTATTAATCAAGCCTAAGCAATTCGGACCTAAAATGTGGAGATGGTGCCTATCAGCCAAGTGTGCGATTTCCGCCTCTATTTTCTTTCCGTCTTCACCCGCTTCTTTGAACCCGGCAGTGATAATTATTATATTTTTAATGCCGAGCTTAGAGCACTTTTTAATTTCCGCCAAAACAAACTGCACCGGGATAGCAATTACGACTAGCAGGGTTCCATATTCAGAAGACGCTAAATTTTCCAAACCGGGATACACTTTTAAGCCGGCAATTTTCTTTTCCTTCAAATTTATCGGAAATATTTTACCTTTGAACCCGCCGCTGATAATATTATCAAGCACTTGGCGTCCAATTTTTATTTTATCTTTCGAGGCGCCGACGACGGCGACCGATTTAGGGTTGAAAAAATACTTTAAAGACATATATTTTATTTTTTAATTAGATAAATGGAGCCGGTCAAAACGGCAAATACAAAAAGATAGTTCAAATTAAGATAACTAAGGATGATATTGGGCCAAATAATTTCTAATATAATAAAAGCCAAGAGAAGCGCGCTAGAGAAATAAAATAATTCCCGACTAATTAATGCCAAATTTTTTGCCATAGAGTTCTACCTTCTAATTCTATTTTAATTTTATAAATTTCTAAATTATCGTCCGTCCCATCTTCAGTCTTTAGCCCCGGAACGGAAATAATAAAGCTGTATTTACCGTTTTCACGATAAATTCCTTTTAAATTGAACTCCGCTGTTGCCGTTTTTACCCCCTCTTCTTCAATGGGCTTCTTATAATCGGCAATAATATAATTAAATTTGTTATTAACAGAAAAAAAGCGATCGACTTTGGGAAGTGTCGGATTAAAAAGGCTAGACGAAGACCAGGCGAAGACGCCATTGTTTTCTAAAACAATATCATCTTTTACAAGCTTTATTTCTTTATCTTTGGCAAGTGAGTCGGTTTTAAAATAAAATTGTTTATAAGCCTCATCTAGTTTGAAATCTCGACCGGCAAATTTTAGTGTTTGGAGGCTGGCGGGATTTAAAGCTTTAGCCTGAAGATAATTGGCATCTGTATAAATTGTTAACGGGCCCTCGTTTGATACCGGCCAGACTTTATTAATAAAGGAAAGATGGTCGACAGAACTGACAATTTTTTTTATGACCATATCGTTAGTGATTTTTACTTCAACCTTATAAACTCCAGCCGGTAAATCTTTCTGCTCTAAAATTACCCGCTTCTCTTCAGTTTTTCCACTTCCTGGCTGCGGGTTAGCGTCCGCTAAAGCCTGGCGGGTAATAATCTTATCGCCCGATGATAGTATAATATCAATCGGCGCCGGTTTTAGATCCTGATTCAAATCAACCAAGGAAAATTCTAAATGCAAAGTTTCATTTTTCAAATAAACGAAAAATTGATGCGAGCCGCGCAAGGGTTTATCGAGAACCAGCGGAACAGACGGCTGATAGTTTGTAATCTGGTAATTATAATTAGGAGAAAAATTATAAACTGCTAAACATTTTTCTAAACCATCCGCACAAGCTTTGAGTTCCCCTTGGGCAAGATCTTTTTCCCACTCCGCGGGGCTAGAATAATCTTCATTTCTTTGTAGAAATAAGTAGCCGTTACCTTCACTCTTGTGCCAACGCAACATCAAATAATCAAGAGCTTTATTATCTATTGGCTTTAATTCGTAGCGCCAAACAATATTATCAGCCAGAACCCCGGACTCAATTACCGACGTATCTAAACCGAGATTATCGCGGTAAGTGATAGTTAATTTCGCTTTATCAAAAGTACGGGGCGTAAAAAGTGAAAAATAGATCGGATCGCCAATCATCCTTGGACCATCTCCACTCTTTAAATCAATTCTCTCCGACGGCGTAAAGCCATAAATAAAACCTTTTCCGGAACGCAAATCTAAAACATAGTCTCGGCTATAAGTAATATTTCCGAAAGGAATTACTTTAAGATATAGAAAAAACAAAATTAAAATAAAAAAAATGAGCCCCAAAAATAAACGGAACTTAAATAAAAATGGCCATTTTCTTAAAAACGGTTTAAGCATATCTACTTATATTTTACGTCATTTTAGGCAAAAAAAGAAGCTCTTCTCCAGAGCCTCTTTTTTATCTATATTTAGCTAAATTATTTACCGTAGTCGGTTCTCTTCTTTTTCCCTTTATACCCCGTGCCGGCCGGAATCAAACAACCGATAATAACATTCTCCTTCAATCCTTCAAGATAATCTATTTTGCCGTTAACCGCAGCGTCGATAAGCACGCGCGAGGTTTCTTGAAAAGAAGCGGCAGACAAGAAACTGTCCGTAGTCAGCGACGCCTTGGTAATTCCGAGCAATAGCTTTTCCGCTTTCGCCGGATTCTTCGATCCCTTATTAGCCTGGGCCAGAACTTCATCTTCTATAGTTTCTCCTGGGAGAAGCGCCGCGTCTCCGGCTTCTTTAACTAGATAGCGGGAGAACATCTGACGAGCGATAATTTCGATATGCTTATCATTAAGCGGCTGTCCTTGAGAAGAGTAAACATATTGAATTTCGCGAATAATGTATTTCTGAGTTTCTAACTGTCCCTTAAGTTTATAGAGTTCTCTTAAATCGAGACTACCTTCGGTCAATTGTGTGCCTCTTTCAATCAAATCACCGTCTTTTACCATCAACATTGTTCCTTTAAGAATCGAAAATTCTTTTACTTTCTCGACTTCTTTGGCGACACTGATATATTTATCGGTGACATTAACCGTCCCAGCTGATTTGGCGCGTACCACTTCCCCGCCAATATTAAATAATTCTGAATTCTTAGAGATCTCGTCCCCTTCTTTGACAAGAACTTTAACCTCTAATTTCTTCTTATCTTTGGCGGTGGCTCCGCTCGCCAGCTTTATCTCATTCATCTTCTCGGAAAAATAATATTTATCATGATCCTTGCCTTTGTAGAAGATGCTCAAGATTTTCGCTTGCGGATTATTAACAAAAATCTCTTTGCCGTCTTGATCTTTAATTACCTTTTGCGCAAATTCAATTTTAACGCGGCCACTGACATCAGAAATTAATGCTTTCTTTTTCGGACTACGCGCTTCAAAAATTTCTTCAACACGCGGTAAACCTTGAGTAATATCATCCTGGCCGGCGACACCTCCCGTATGGAAAGTTCTCATCGTCAGCTGTGTGCCCGGTTCACCGATAGACTGCGCCGCAATAATACCGACGGTCGAACCCATTTTAACGGGCTTATTATAAGCCAAATCCCAACCATAACATTTTGCGCAAATTCCTTTGTGCATCTGGCAGCTCAAAACAGAGCGGACGCAGGCTTCGCTTACCTCCTTAGTTTTTAACAGTTTTACATTTTCCTCGTTAAGAATCTCTCCGGCCGCGAGGATAATCTTTCCTTTTATATCTTTTATATCTTTGGCGACGTAGCGGCCGGTTAAACGACGGAAAAAATCATCTCCATTTTTTTCAATCTCGGCTCGATTTAAAGTCATACCAACGGTATCTCCACAATCTTCTTCAGCAATAATAACGTCCTGAGAAACATCAACTAAACGTCTGGTTAAATAACCGGCGTTAGCTGTTCTTAAGGCGGTATCGGATAAACCTTTGCGGACACCGTGGGTTGAAATAAAATATTCCAATACACCAAAACCTTGTTTAAAATTTCCTTTAACCGGCAGTTCGATAATCGCGCCAGACGGCGAGGTAACCAAACCTTTCATGCCGAGAATCTGTACCGGCTGAGCCCAAGAACCGCGGGCGCCAGAATCAATCATGGAATAAACCGGCAAAATATCGAGCAATCCCTTCTTACAAATATCGGCAATCTTATCTTTAGTATTAGTCCATTCTTCGATAACTTTAGCGTAGCGCTCTGATTCAGTAAGCAAGCCATCTTCGTATTGCTCTTGAATAACCTCCACATTCTTATTAGCAACCTCAATCAAACGATCTTTTTCTGGCAGGCTCGGTAAATCTCCAAAACCCCAAGATAAGCCTGATTTAGTAATAAAGGTAAAGGCGCGGTTTTTCAAACCATCAATAAATTTAACCGTTTCTTCTTCGCCATAAATACGCAAACACTCGCGAATTAAGTCCTTAAGCTTCCCTTTGCCGACGACATCATTGATGAATTTTAATTTTTCCGGTAAAAGAGAATTAAAAATCAAACGGCCGACAGTTGTCTTAAGTATCGCCCCGTTATACCTAACATTAATCGCTTCATGAAGATCAATAAAGTTATTTTCATAGGCTAAATTAGCCTCATCTTCGTTGCAGAAATAGCGCATGTCTTCAGTTTTCTTATCGGCAAAATCTTTATGGATTAAAGTAATATAATAAGTACCCCAGACAATATCCTGTGCGGGAGCGACGATCGGATCGCCGGTCGCCGGCTTAAGCAAATTATGAGTCGAGAGCATTAAATTTTCCGCTTCGGAGCGCGCTTCTTTGGTAAGCGGTACATGAACAGCCATTTGATCGCCGTCGAAATCAGCATTAAAGGCTGTACAAACTAAGGGATGGATCTGAATCGCTTTACCTTCGATAAGAGTCGGGCGGAAAGCCTGAATACCTAAACGATGCAGGGTTGGAGCCCGATTAAGCAAAACATAGGCGCCGCGGACAATTTCTTCTAAAATATCCCAAACTTCGTCGTGCCCGGCTTCAATGTAACGCGAAGCACTGCGTACATTGTGCACAATTTCGCGCTTAATAAGCTGGGAAATAATAAACGGTTTAAATAATTCCAACGCCATGATTTTTGGCAAACCGCATTGATCAATATTTAATTTAGGATTAACAACAATAACACTGCGACCAGAATAATCAACGCGCTTACCAAGCAAGTTCTGACGGAAGCGGCCCTGTTTCCCTTTTAAGGTATCCGCTAAAGATTTTAATTGTCTCTTTTGGCCCGTCGAAGCCGTTACGGTTTTGGTATGTCTCGCGCTATTATCAATTAAAGCATCGACTGCTTCCTGAAGCATTCTTTTTTCATTGCGGCAAATAACTTCCGGCGCATTTAAGTCCATTAACTGCTTCAAGCGATTGTTGCGGTTGATGACGCGACGGTATAAATCATTCAAGTCCGAAGCGGCGAAGCGGCCGCCATCAAGCGCGACCATCGGACGCAAATCTGGCGGAACTACTGGGAGAACAGTCATTATCATCCATTCAGGGCGCAAATTATTGTTGCGGAAACTCTTAAGTAATTTTAAACGCTTGATTAATTTTTCTTTTTTCGAATCGACCGCATCAACATATTTGCTTTCTAAGTTTTTGATGCTGCCCTCTAAATCAATCTTAGCTAATAGCTTACGAATTGCTTCCGCGCCGATTGAAGCTTCAAAAATATGTCCGAATTTCAAACTTAAATTCTGATATTGTTGCTCTGACAAGATTAAAAGCGGTTTTAATTCCTTTAATTCTTTTTGCGTGACGCCGAAGTCCTCATCGAGACGCGCCATTCTATCGGCCTTAGCCTTAGTCGCTTCTTTTATTTCGCTCTCTCCTTTTTCACCATGTTCTTCTTTTATCTTCCGGAGCTGATTATTGTAATCATTATCAATGCTCTTAACTTTTGTTTTATATTCGGCTTTGATCTGTTCAATGGTTGATTCTTTCAAGGCTTCGTCGACGTCTGTTACGATGAAGCTGGCATAATATATAACCTTCTCTAAAGACTGAATCCCTAAATTTAAAAGCAAGCCGATTTTTGAAGAAAGTCCTCGCAAAAACCAGATGTGGGTAGCGGAAACCTGCAGAGTAATATGCCCTAAACGTTCACGGCGTACAACGCTACGTGTTACCTCAACGCCGCATTTGTCGCAGACAATGCCTTTATAGCGGATCTTTTTATACTTGCCGCAAGCGCATTCCCAGTCTTTGGTCGGACCAAAAATCTTTTCGCAAAAGAGCCCGTCTTTCTCCGGTTTCTGCGTGCGATAATTGATTGTCTCCGGACGAGTTACCTCGCCGTGCGACCAATCGAGAATTTCTTCAGGTGAAGCTAGTTTGAGGCGGATAGCGTCGAAGTCGCTAGTTTTTATTGGATTTAACATATTTTAATAATTGCTAATAAATTATTATTCTTTGTCGCTACCCTCTTCAAAGGTTGCAATGACCTCCGGTTTATCATAAATAAACTTATCATCGTTCTGGATTTCTTCATCAATTTCCGTGACTACTTCAGAGGCTGGCTGGCCGCCTTTGCCACCTAATAATTCTACATTCAAACCAAGACCTTTTAATTCTCTAATTAAAACATTGAAAGATTCCGGTACATTTAATTTTTCAATTTCTTCGCCTTTAATAATAGACTCATAGGCTTTGCTGCGCCCTGGGACGTCATCTGATTTAATGGTTAACATCTCTTGCAAAGTATGGGCCGCGCCATAACCTTCAAGCGCCCAAACTTCCATTTCTCCGAAGCGTTGGCCGCCGAATTGTGCTTTACCGCCCAACGGCTGCTGCGTAATTAAAGAGTAAGGGCCGATTGAACGTTGGTGAATCTTGTCTTCAACCATGTGGTTGAGCTTCAGGACATATTTATAGCCGACGGTAATCGTATGATCATAAGAATTTCCGGTTTTACCATCGAACAGAGTCACTTTTCCGTCTTCCGGCAGGCCTGCCTTGCGCAATTCTCCTTTAATCTGTTCTTCGTTAATACCGTTTAGGGCCGGAGAAACAACGCGATAACCTAATTTCTTAGCAGCAAAGCCTAAGTGGGTTTCAAGCAACTGGCCGAGGTTCATACGAGAAATAATACCGAGCGGGGACAGAATAACATCAATCGGCGTACCATCAGCCATATACGGCATATCTTCAATCGGAACTACTTGGGAAATAACACCTTTATTACCATGGCGGCCGGACATCTTATCACCGACTTGGATTTTTCTTAAATTAGCCACCGCTACTTGGATAGATTTCAAAACACCGGCCGATAATTTATCACCGTCCTCGCGCGAGAAAATTTTAATATCGACTACTTTACCGTGTTCACCGTGTTCAAGATATAAAGAAGAGTCGCGGACGTCTTTAGCTTTTTCTCCAAAAATCGCCCGTAATAATTTTTCTTCCGCCGATAAGGTCGTTTCCCCTTTTGGCGTAATTTTACCGACCAATATATCGCCGCTTGAAACTTCCGCGCCGATACGGATGATGCCGTCTTCGTCTAGATTCTTTAATTTTTCTTCACTGATATTAGGAATGTCATTAGTGATTACTTCCGGGCCAAGCTTCGTATCGCGGACATCAATTGTATAATTTTCAATATGGATAGAGGAATAAATATCTTCTTTAACTAAGCGTTCAGAAATGATAACCGCATCTTCATAATTAAAGCCCTCCCAGGTCATGAAAGCAACGAGCACGTTGCGACCCAGAGATAACTCTCCATTATCAATGGCCGGCCCATCAGACAAAACATCCCCCTTCTTAACTTTTTGACCAACATCGACTACTGGATGCTGATTAATACAGGTTGAGGAATTAGAACGCAAAAATTTGTTCAAAGGATAGCGATCAAGCACGCCTTTTTTATTCTGAATCTCAATCGTCGCGGCTTCAACTTTTGTAACTACGCCGTCTTCTTTAGCAATCGCGACATGGCCGCTATCGCGAGCCGCTCTCTCTTCAATACCAGTACCGACGATCGGTGCTTCGCTCTTAACCAAAGGCACGGCCTGACGTTGCATGTTCGTACCCATGAGAGATCTTTGACCATCGTTATGTTCCATGAAAGGAATAAGAGAAGTAGCAATAGAAATAATCTGGTTGGCGGCCAATCCGACAAAGTCAATCTTGCTGACCTCTTCTACGCCCGGCTGGCCATGCTTACGAACTTCAAATTTATTAACAATGAAATAATTATCCTTATCAACCGGAATAGTCGCATCGACGGTAATATATTTCTCTTCTTCAAAAGCATCTAAATAAACAACCTCATCGGTCACGCGGCTGCCTTTCTTATCATGAATCACTTTACGATAAGGCGTTTCTAAAAAGCCATAACTATTTAACCGCGCATAACTCGCTAAATGGCCGACTAAACCGATATTCGGTCCTTCCGGCGTCGCAATCGGGCAGATACGGCCATAGTGAGTGGCGTGCACATCGCGGACATCGAAGCCGGCGCGCTCACGAGTCAAACCTCCCGGACCCATCGCTGATAGGCGGCGCTTATGCTCAAGTTCGGCAAGCGGATTGGTCTGATCCATGAATTGGGATAATTGGGACGACATGAAAAACTCGCGGACCACGCCAATGACCGGGCGAGCATTAACTAATTTCGAAGGCGTAAGGGAAACTATGTCAGTCGTCGACATTCTATCTTTAATGATACGTTCCATACGAGCCAAACCAACCCGGAAACGGTTCTGGATTAAGCCGCCGATTGCCCGGATACGACGATTACCAAGATGATCAATATCGTCTTCCAATTCTTTGGTGATATTTAATCTAATTACTTCTTTAACAATCAAAACTAAATCTTCCTTGCGCAAAATGCGATTCTCTTTTTTGTTGGCCGGTAAGTTCAAGCCGAAACGGCGATTTAATTTATAGCGACCGACGCGACCAAAATCATAACGATCAAAGCGGAAAAACATGGAATAAATCAATTGGCGCGCATTCTCAACCGAGGCGAGGTCGCCCGGACGAATGCGACGATAAACTTCCTGTAAACCTTCAGCTTCATTTTTCGCAGCGTCTTTTTCAATCGTCGCTTCAATGAAAGTCTTTTCCTCTTTTCCTTTTACTAAATCGACATCGGCAAATAATTTTATAAGCTCTTCATCGGTTACATAACCAAAAGCGCGTAGAAGCGATGTAACGGCAACTTTTCTTTTACGATCGATGCGCACCCAAATAACTTTATTAGAGTCTGTTTCAATTTCAAGCCAAGCGCCGCGATTGGGAATAATTTTTGCGCCATAGCATTTTTTCCCTTTCACAAATTCGGCAGTAAACATAACCCCGGCACTACGAATTAACTGGGAAACAACCACTCTTTCAATACCATTAACAATAAAGGTTCCTTTTTCGGTCATCAAAGGAAAATCACCAAGAAAAACTTCTTGGTTGAGGGCTTTGTTTGTTTTTTTATTGAGGAGTCTGGTCTTAACGCGCAATGGCGCTTCGTAAGTAATATTCTTTTCCCGGCTTTCGATTTCTGAAAACTTCGGTTCGTCTAAATAGTAATCTTCAAAATATAATTCTAGATCGCGACCAATAAAATCGGTCACTGGATTTATCTCGTCAAATAATTCCGCTAGTCCTTCTTTGAGAAACCAATCATAAGAATCTTTCTGAATCTCGATTAAGTCCGGCATGGGCATAACTTCTTGGAGTTCAGAAAATGATTTTCTTTTAGACATAAGACGTATATGTTATAAAATATTTATTTAAAAATAGGTAAAAAAACGAAGGTAAAATAATTTCTTTAACAAAAAAATCCCAATCCCAAATTGGCTTGAGTTCAAGTTTATTTAATTAATTATTTTTTTGATAAATCACTTTTTTTAGATAAAAAAGTGTTAATGCTTTTATAATATAACATCCATTATTGCTTGTCAATACTAATTATTTACGCCTAGAATCTTAGCAATTTCTTCCTTAACTACCTCCCTCTCATCCCAAGGTATATTTTGGCCATTAGGGCCGCAAATATACTGTTCGGCCCCCTTACCCGTAAACAACAGTAAATCGCCATCTTTGGCTAAAGATAGAGCTTTTTTAATAGCTTCTCGGCGATCTAATATCTTAAAAAGGTCAATATTGAGAGTCTTTTTGGCATTCTCTGCCCCAGCGGCGACAGAATTTATGATAGTCGCTGGGTCTTCGTCATAAGGATCTTCGTTGGTAACTATGACAATATCGGCTTTTTCCGCTGCTATTTTGCCCAATAGTGGTCTCCTTGCCTGGTCACGCCCTCCTCCAGCCGAGCCAAGCAAATGAATAATCCTTTGTTTCGGGATTAGTTCAATCACTTGATAAAGTTTTTCTAAAGCATGAGGCTCAAAAGAATAGTCGACTATGGCGGTAAAATTTTGTCCTAGATCGATTATTTCTAATTTTCCAGCCAGACTCCGGACACTTTCTAAACCTTCTTTTATGCTCATAGAGGGTATTCTTTGGTTAAGACCGACTGCATAAGCGGCCAGGGCATTAATTGCGTTAAACTCACCCAAAAGATTCAAGCTAATAGTTTGATTGGCTACTCTAAATGACACTCCTTGAATACTGGAAGAAATATCAGAGCCGCTAACCACGGAAAAATCTTTTACAATCGCCTCACTGGCTAATTTTTTATTAAAATAGCCAATATTTGTTCCTTCTCTAAAAGAATAGGCTATTTTGGCTTCGCTCCAAAAATTTAAAAAACAATCAGCAAATTCGTCGTCGCCATTAACAATGATAGTTTTGAAGACACGGGTTAAATCTAATTTCTTTAAATTATTTTTCGGACGGACAACCAGGCGCTTATCATTAATATATTTAGTAGAGCAATTCTTGAGATGCGCGAATAAACGGCCCTTGGCGGCCTTATATTTTTCAAAAGTACCATGGGACTCGATATGTTCCGGATATAATCCAGTAAAAACCAAGATGTCATAGTTTATAAACCGATGGCGAAATTGTTTTACGCCTTCTGAGGTGGTTTCGATAATAGCATAGCGGCAATTATTTTTAACCATCTGCCGCAAGGTTTTTTGGATGAAAAAACGTCCGGGCATGGTCATCTTTTTATCGTTAAGCCATTCGGAGTCGCCGTCAGAGAAAGCGGCGGTCGAAGTAAAACCAGTTTTATATCCGGATTTAGCTAACATTTTAGCAATTAAATAAACGACCGAGGTTTTTCCGGCGGTTCCGGTAACTCCGATAACGATTAAACTCCGACTAGGAAAATGATAAGCCGCCGCCGCCAGCCAGGCGGTAATAAAATGGTATACGGGCTGCAGGGCTTTAAAAAGCTTCAGGGGAATAATTTTTTTTATTTTCGCTAACATATAAAACATTATAACAGAGATGGCTTAAAATATAAAACAAAAACTGCCCCGATTCCGAGGGGGCAGCTTTGTTTATTTTTTTACGATTTATTTCACATCGCTGGAATAGGAAATCGCTTTCACGACATTCCAATCCCAAGCGCTTTTCGGGGTACGTTTATAGGTCTTGATAAATTTATCAACACCGGCTTTCTCCGCTTTGAGGTCGCGATTTTCCGCCGGTACAGTAATTCCATAAGCCATAACTTTTACTACGCTGGCTTCCTGAGGTTTTTTGAGATCAACTGCTCGTTTGTATATCTTTTTGAACTCAGCTTTTGCTTTTGTCTCCGCCGCCACGCTAACCGTAGTTGGCGCCTCGCCGCTTGCAATCTTAATCGTATCTGCTAGTTCGACTTTAGTGGCCGGCAATTTATTAAAGGCCGCTTTATACGAAGCGACGGCCGAGGCTCTTTCTTTAGCGCTCAAATCCTTAGTCGTTTCATCGACACCATAGGTTATAAAGTTTGTCAGCGATTGCTTGGCGTCAGCGGAAATAGGTTTTACTCCAGTCTGTAGGCTCTTCAAATAATTTATTTCATTCTCCCGCTCTTTCAATTTATTACGCAATTGATTATTTTCTTCTAACAACTGGTTAAGCCGATCATTGCTCAAAGAATCAGCCTTATCTATGACCGCGGCTGTACTAGGGTTAATAGTTCCCGCTCCGGGAACGCTAACAATTCCTCTAGCATTATTAAAATTAACCGCTACCGTTTCTTTGATTGTGGCTTCTTTAAGCGCGGGGGGATTAATACCTGGATTATCCCCGCCAAATGGACGGCAATAATCTAAATTCGGATAATAATAGCAAATTGATCCCGAGTCTGGTTTCTCAAGACGTTTAGAAACATCTTCTTGGCTCACGCTTTCGCTAGCTAAGACACAACGATATGACAATTTAGTAGAATTAAACTGGCCTTGATTATAGGCATTGCGCCAAGTGTTTGTTGTTTCGTTTTTGTATTCAACTACTTTAACGGTAGTCGGGTAAAATTTCTTGCAGTAACTCAACTTATCTTCGCGCGCCCCTGAAATGCCATCCGCATCGGTTTCCCAAATTCCTTTCTCTAAATTCCAATGCTGATTTACTTTGCCCCACCAGAACATTACTCGTGGCATATTGCGTTCACTTGGATCGACAGTGATAACGTTATTAGTTAATTCAAATTTAGCTGTTACTATTTTAGAGTTATTCAAATTGAGCGTACATTGGGTCGGCGTATCCGATTTGCAGTCACCCGACCAGCCGACAAATTTAGAACCTTCTTTGGCGATTGCAGTTAAAGTAATGGTTGTATTGATAAAAAACTCTGCTTTACAGGTTTCGCCGCAATTAATCTTAGTATCTTGACTAGCACTGTTTCCGCTCGTAACTACACCGACACCATCGCCCGCTTTAAGAACAGCCAAACTAACAAAATCCGAGATAACCGGGCTAATGCTTGGAGCAACGGGTTGGATATTTATATCATCGGCGTGGGCCAAGCCGCCCACCGAAATTAACCCCAAAATCGCTAATCCTAGAAAAATATTTTTTAATCTCATAGATTTAAATAAATATTACTAATATATAAAATATGTTTTAAATCTGCTCTTAATAATACGAGAAGCTACGATATTTGTTACAAAAAGCTGGACAAATTTTACTGTTTTTATTATTTAGAAAAAAACATTTCGTCATCATCCTCAAATGGCCTTGGGTTAGGATTTGGTTTTTCTTTTTTAGTCGATTTAATGACTTCCGGTTTAACCGCCGACTGATCTTTGGTTATATCTTCTATGATTTCATCTTCATCTTCAATAACCTCTTCTTCCTCTTCTGGAGTCAAAGATAATTCCTCTTTTACTTCTTCTTCTGTTTCCTCTTCATTATTCTTAAAAACTAAGGTATCATCATTGCCCTCATCGTCTCCTAAGTAACTATCTGGGGCGCTGGCCGCTTTTCTATCATGAACCGGAATGCCGCTTACCGCCTCGCCCATCGCCTCATACTCTTCTTGAGAGATTAAGACTTCGCGCGGTTTAGCACCGTTAGAGGGGCCGATAATTTGTGCTTCCTCAAGCATATCTAAAATCTTAGCGGCTCTACCATAACCAATTGAAAGCCGGCGCTGCAGCATCGAGGTTGAGGCTTTGTTCGCCTTAATGATGATCTCTTTGGCCGCTTCGAATAATTCGTCTTCATCGCCATGATTACCATCAAGCCCGACGCCGGCATTACCGCCGACTTTCTGGCGGTCAGTCACTCCCTCTAAATATTCAGCTGGCCCGCTCTTATCCTTAATATAATTAACAACGTCATTAATTTCGCTGTCGCTTAAATATGCCCCCTGGATTCTTTTCGGTTTTGCGAATTCGGCGGTCATAAATAACATATCGCCTTGCCCGAGTAATTTTTCAGCTCCAGAAGAGTCTAAAATCGTCTTTGAATCGACGAGCGATGCGACGGAAAAGGCAATACGAGTCGGTACATTTGCTTTAATCAAACCGGTGATAACATCAACGCTCGGCCGTTGTGTCGCTAAAATCAAATGGATACCGATAGCGCGGGACATCTGTGCTAAACGAATAATCGCCGCTTCCATATCTTTGCCACTAGTCATCATGAAATCGGCCAGTTCATCAATGATAAAAATAATATAAGGCAATTTTTCTTTGGCCGCTGAATTATAGGATTGGATATTGCGCTTCCCGGCTTTATTTAAAATATCATAACGACGCTCCATCTCGTTCAAACACCATTTAAGAGCATTAATGGTCTTATTAACATCAGTGATGACCGGAGTTAATAAATGAGGAATCCCGTTATAGGTCGGGAGTTCGACGCGCTTCGGGTCAACCATGATAAACCGCAAGTCTTCGGGATTATTTTGATATAATAAGCTGACGATAATCGCATTCAGGCAGACGGATTTACCCGAGTTAGTCGCGCCCGCTACTAATAAATGAGGCATGCGCGTTAAATCATATAACCAGGCTGTACCGGCCACATCTTTACCGAGGGCGACGAACAAATTATTTTTGCGATCTTTGAACGCTTGATCTTCTAATATTTCCCGGAGGCCGACAATCGCCTTGGCTCGATTCGGAACCTCGACTCCGACTAAAGATTTACCCGGAATAGGCGCCTCGATTCTAATCGGATGAGCCGCTAAAGAAAGGGAGAGATCGTTATTCAAAGTTGTGATGCGCGACAGTTTAACTCCTTCGGCCGGACGGAATGTATATTGGGTTACCGTCGGACCGACTTTTGTTTCGCCCATTTCAACTTCAATCCCAAATTTCTCTAGAGTTTTTTGAATTTTTAGAGCATTAGCTTCGGTGTCGCCGCCAATCGCTTTAGAAAATTTATTATTCAAAAGTTCCAGGGGCAAATCTATCTTAATGGAACGCTTTGGCCAAGTTATCTTTTCTTGGACTTTGGGCTTGTCTTTTTGCGCTTGAGTTTTGCTGGGGATCAAAATATCCTCCTCTTCTTCCTCCTTTATATCGTTCAAATTAGGCTTAACTTCTTTTTGCTGCCAGCTATTCAAAATCTCATCGCGAGCTTCGGCAATAAATTTCTTGCCCTCAGCATCTTCCGGACTGCTGCCTGAGAATAAGTTCTTAAAAAATAAAGCGAAGGGCCGGAATATTTTCGCGAAAAAACTCTCCTGACCGATTATGCGGGAAAGTGAGGTATTAAATACTAGAACTAAGGAAATTAAAAGGAGGGCGATTAAAACCAGAACTCCTCCCCAAAAACCAAAAATATAAAAAAATAATTTACTTAGATATAAGCCGATATAACCGCCCCCGACGCCAAGCTCAATCGTTGCTTCCCAGTTAACCTGATTAATAAAAAAGTGGAACAGGGTTTGATAAGAGACAAAAAGAAGTCCTAATCCTAAATAATCAGTAAATTTCAAAGGATTTTTAGTTTTCCGAATCAAAATAAGAGCCCAATAGAGAAAAATAAGGGGTACAAGCCATTTGCCAAAACCAAAAATTAGAGTCAACCATTTAGAAAGAAATTGACCTAAGTGACCGGATAAATTAAGGAGACCTAAAAAACTGATAAGGCCCAAAACAACCAGCCCGACAATAATAATACTGCGTTTAGCGCGCTCGTCGAGATTGAACTCTGGCAAGGCGACATAATCCATTGGATTAGTGGTTTTTTTCTTACGGGACATAGAAAATAAATAAATAAAACACTAATATTAACCTTTTAATTATACCACATCGCGAATCTAAAGCCCTAATTGATTTCAATGTCGATAAAAACCGCTTTTGGTACTTGGGCGCGTATTCTTTTCTCAATTTCGTCTATTTTTTTACCGACTAAACGCGGCACCCTATCCATATAGTCCGCCGAAAATTTCATAAAATTTTCATAGCTTTCTTTAACCTCTTCATATTCATTCTCAAGAAAATGGTGTCGGTTAAATTCTTTCATTAAAACCGAGGCGTTGAATTCGACGTCACACTTAATCAAGTATTTATCAACATCGAGAACGGCGGACTTAAAATCTAAAACCTTCTCAATCGTTGGTTCGCTATTTAGGATATCCTTGATTAATTCTTCAATTTCAACTGGAATGGCTTTAGTGATTAAATAATCACGATTCTTGGCAATTAAAATAACGGCCGCGACGCCCAAAAGCAATCCAATAATAATTGAGCCGAAAGCATCCCAATAAATATTACCCGTTAAATAAGTCAAAACGACGCTAAAAAAAGCAATAGCGACGCCTAAAACGGCCAAACCGTCTTCATAAACTACGGCTAAAGTAGTCGGGTCAGCTTCGGCTAATATTTTTTTTAAATGCGCGTCTGGAAAATGTTCCTTTAAATCGCGCACCGCCAGCCAAAGTGTAAATGATTCAATAATAAAAGCGGCAACTAAAATATAAAGATTCCAGGAATTGAAATGAATCTCCGGGTGATTAAGCAAAGACTGAATACCGTGGTAAGTGGTAATGCCGCAGCCGATGAAGAAAATACCACAGGCGGAAATAAGCGCCCAGATGAATCTTTCTTTACCGTGGCCATAAGGATAGAGATTATTCGGTTTTTTTACAGAAAGACGAACGCCCACAATCAGTAAAAATTGGTTAGCCGTATCAGCTAGACTATGAATTGCTTCGGAAAACATAGCGCCTGAGCCGGAAACAAAAAAACTGGCGAACTTCGCGATGCAGACAACAGTGTTACCGCTGAAAGCGGCAATAACCGGTAGAAAACCGGAAATCTTATTCGGTTTATGCTCAAAAGCGTCTAACATGATGATAAATTTAAATTGCTTTTAACTGCATTTAACAACTCTTCCGCCCGTTTTTCGTTGTGGCCGAATTTCAAAAACCAATAAGTCGAAGTGCGGATAGCTGTCCAATTATAATATAAATCTATTCGCGCCTGGAGATTAGCATTCATCTCTAGGCCGGCGGCCGATAAATAGCTCCGCAGAAATAATTCTTTCATTTTCGCCGCGAATTCGGCGTCATTTAACTTTATCATTATTTTATAATCTAATTGCTGCATGAAGGTGCCAAGATCGCGGGCGAAATCGCTCAAACATAAATCAGTAAAATCAATCAGCCCGATCCTATCGGGCGCGGTTTTTATAATATTTTCCGGATGAGCATCGCCGTGGATTAATTTTAACGGTTCCCCGGAATTAAAAAATTTTTCTTCTTCGGCGATAAAATGGGCATATATTTTCTTCAAACACGGCGTATACTTATCGCCATAACGCGCCGACATCTCTTGAAAAATCATCGCTGTCCCCGGAACAACCGTCCGAATCCGTGAATTAATGGGATTAAAATTAGTTTCTGCCCCCGAAGAGAGCGCGTGCAATTTAGCGAATAGCTCAGCGGAGGCGACCACGACGTCCTCAATTGTTTTAATATCCTTCTCTTTTATATAATAGAGCAAATCTTCTCCTTTTAAAGCGCGATAAAAAGTGCCGTTGAAGCGCTCGGAATAAAACAAAGGCCTGGGTAAATCAACCCCGTGGCTAGAAAAATTCCTTTTCCAGAGATACTTAAGGGCGATATAGACATTTTCTCTTTGTTCTTCGCTGTGTGCCGAACAGACGACTGGAATTTTTGTTTCGTCTCCGGACGAAGTTAAAAAATAAACATCAAAACCGATAACTACATGATAAGTTGTCTCCCAAACCATTTTTTTGTACGGCTTTATCGTCACGCGCTTGATATCTTTAAAAACCGGATAAAGCGGCAGGAGCTTGCGCTTGAAATAATCCAGAACGAACTGTTCATCGAATAGATTTAATATTTTATTCATATTGTTTTTTCCAGTGTTTTTTCCAGTGTTCTTCCCAAATCATTTTTTTTATCTTTAAATAATATCTTTCCGCCTCTAATTTCTTCTTTTTAGTTTTTACGTCGTTAAGCGAACGGACGCTGCGGATCAAATCTTCTAAACCGCGCTCAATATCATCCGGGCTCCAAGTATAGGGACCGAAAATTTTTGAAAAATCACGGGCGCTCGCCCACCAAAAAGTACAGCTCGCGAGTCCTCGCGCCAGATGCCAGCGGTACCAATAATAATTCTTGTCTTTTTTATATTTAGTCTCTAGCTCCAAAGAAAGATTAGCTAGGCGCCAAAGATAATTTTGGATCTTATTGTTTTTATTCTGCCATAAAAAATAGGCTTGGCCGTTTTTTATTTCACCAGCCGTAGATTCCCAAGAAGAAGGATAAATTTTTATTTTCTCGGCTTTCTTTTTTGATATTTTATTGAACCAAGCGGACAGCGTCATGGTTTTAAGCTCCCGAGATTTAACAATTTTTTCCATCTCGCCGGTCGGATCTTCGTGGCGCAAGCCATAAAGCTCAGCATCCGTCGCGCTTAAGCGGATTGTCTCCTCTTTTAATAAAGCTATTATTTTATCGGGCGGATAAGCGTTCGATACTTCTCGCTGACGGAAAATAACTTTCAGTCCGCTCGCTTCATCAATATATAAACGACTAAGCTCGGGCTTTTCTTTAAGGTCGCCGCTATAAGAAATTTCATCGAGAATAATCCATTGATAGCCAAGTTTTTTTACAATCTTGGCCACAGTTGGCGAGTAGGCCATTTCGGGCAGGAAAAAACCGGTTGGCTTGAAATTTTTGCCGAATATTTTTTTTAATATTTTTTCATTAGCTTTAATTTGGTGAATAACTTCCCTTTCGGGCAGAAGCGGCAAAAAACCGTGATAATAGGCTGAGCCAGTTAATTCCACTCGCCCCTTCTTCACTAAAAACTTAAGGCGATCAATAAAAGCTTTTTCTTTGGCTTCTTCCAGACGCTCAAGTAGACAGCCGCTAATATTAAAAGTCATTTTGATCTCCGGGTGCTCCTCCATTAAACGGATTAAACGCCAATAACTTTTATCAAGCGCTTTGCGAATATTATAAAATTCGGCGTTAGCGGGTTGATAAAAATGTAAAAAATTAATCCAAATCATAAATTTTAGTCCCTAACTACTTTCTTATAAAGCTCAATATATTTTCGAGCGGGAATCTCCCAGCTCGTCGACCGCTTCATTGCCCGTTTCACCAGGCTTCCCCAAGCTTTTTTGTGCTTATAATTTTCCAGCGCCCTAATAATCGCCGCATAAAACAAAATTTCGTCTTCAGTTTTGAAAGTAAAGCCAGTCCCCTTGCCTGTCGCCGGATTAAAATTTTCAACGGTATCATATAAACCGCCAATTTCACGCACGATAGGAATGCAGCCGTAACGCATCGCAATCAACTGATTAATTCCGCACGGTTCATGATTCGAAGGCAAAAGGAATAAGTCGGCGGCGGCATAGAGCAAGCTTTCTTTTTTCTGATCAAAGGGCAGCCAAATAATCTTATCACTATTTTTTTTCTGTAATTTCTTAATGGGCTGAATATACTCTTTACTGCCATCGCCCAAAAAAACTAGCTGAACATCTAATTTTAAGAGAGCGTCAATGATTTTTAAAATTAAATTGAAGCCTTTCTGGAAAGTAACGCGTGAAGTCGTGCAAAGGATGGGCACATCCTTGTTGACCGGCAATCCAATATTTTTTTGGAGGAATTTTTTATTCTCGGCTTTAGCGCTTAACTTGTTGAATGAATAGCGACGATATAAATCTTTGTCTTTCTCCGGATTATACGTATTGTAATCAATTCCGTTAATAATGCCGAATAAGCGGTCGGAGCGGTTCTTTAAAATGCGCTGCAAATCCTGACCAAATTTTTTTGTCATTATTTCTTCGCGATACTGTTCGCTGACCGTATTGATTATATCGGCGGAGAGAATGGCCCGCTTGGCAAAATTTATATCTTCGAGATGAGGATCGCTTAGATGCGGAATCCGACTGCGGCCGTAATCTCTGCGCTCCAAAGGAATCTCCCACCAATTATGCCCGAGCTGGAAAATAAGGTTATGAATCGTAAAAATAGTTTTTGCTTTCTTTAAAGTTTTGGAATAGCGAAAATCAGTTTTTAAATAATAAGGAATCAGGCCGGTCTGCCAATCATGGCAGTGGATGATGTCCGCTGAAAATTTCAATAAAGATAATAATTTTAAAGCGGCGACGTTGAATATTAAAAACCGGGCATTCTCATGAGCCGATCCGTAGATTCTTTTATGCTTGGAAAAAAAAGTCGTATTTTCGACGAAATAAACAGGCAAATCTTTCATCAGATAGCCCCGCCAAAAATTAACCTTAACTTTTTCTTGCGAATTAAGGATTAAATTGACGTTTTCAAAGACTAGTTCTAAATTATGCTCTTTCTTATCAATTGTCCGCCCATAAAGAGGCGTAATCAAAATAACTTCATGGCCTAATCTAGTTAAGGCTTTAGGCAGGCTACGGCTGACATCGCCGAGACCGCCCGTTTTGGAGAACGGGGCAACCTCTGAAGCAATATGCACAATCTTTAATTTTTTGGGCATAACCGACAACTTAAACCGCAGATAGCGACGGCAAGAGCGTCCGCCGCATCATCCGGTTTAGGCAATTCTTTTAAATTAAGAATGAGTTTAACCATTTTTTGGACTTGTAATTTAGAGGCCTGGCCATAAGCGGAGACGGCTGATTTTACTTGCGAGGGAGTGTAATCAACAATAGTCAATTTGTTCTGCTTAAGAGTCAGAAGAACGACGCCGCGGGCCTGACCGACGATTAAGGCGGTGCGGACGTTCTTATTAAAAAATAATTGTTCAATTGCCGCTAAGTCGGGTTGATATTTTTTAATGATTTTATCGAGCGTGCGATGTAAAATATCCAAACGCGATATTAAATCCAGTTTAGAATCAGTCTTAATTGAACCATAAGCGAGGCAAGTTAATTTACTCCCTTCTGATTTAATCACACCGTAGCCTGTGTCGGCGATTCCCGGATCAATCCCTAAAATAATTTTCGCCATAAAAAGCGATCTTATAATAAATTAGTATAGTAATCGCTGACATCTTCATTCGCCTCCAATTCTTCCATAAATTTGTCTACCTTCGCCTTGTCTTCCGCACTAAGCTCCAACTTTTCCTTGGCTACGTACTCAATTTCAGCTGATTCAATTTTTAAGCCTTTAGCTTCTAAAAAATCTCTGATCTTCTGTAAATCCCTGACTTCTGTTTGAATCGTAATGCCTTCTTCTTCTTTTTGAAAATCAATAATATTTTGATCAATTAATTCTAGTTCTAATTCTTCGCTGCTCATCTTTTTTTCTTTGACTTCTTCGCTCGTAATCCTAATAACACCCAACTGGGAAAAATTCCATAGAACAGCACCAAAGGCTCCACCGATTTTTGTAAATGAATGGCGGACAGTTGAACCGCTACGGTTTTTATTATCAGTTAAACATTTGACTACGACCTGTATCCCCGGCGGGATTATTCCTTCATAATATAATTCCTCAACTATAGCACCAGAGAGTTCGCCTGTTCCCTTTTTAATAGCGCGCTCAATATTATCTTTAGGCATGCTTGCATCGCGCGCCCGGTCAACGGCGGCGCGCAGTGAAGGGTTAGCGTTTGGGTCGCCGCCCTTGCGCGCGGCAATCGTGATAATATTGGCTAGTTTGGTAAAAATAGCGCCGCGCTTAGCATCGACTAATTCTTTCTGACGGTGGGTTGTTGCCCATTTTGAGTGTCCAGACATAAAATAAATTCATAAATAATCATTTTTATCCTACCGTAAATTGAAATAAAAATCAAGATGAATTATAATAAAAACATAAGTAAAATAAAGCAAAAATATGAATTATAATAATTTACCGAATCTTGATGAAACCGTGACCCGCGCTCTTGATTTTTTTATTAAAAATAAGCCGCCCCGCCTTAATCTTAAAACCTTCTCCCTGCCTCTAGTTGTTGGCAGCGGCAATGCTTATAATACGGCGCAAATAATCTTTTCTGGCCAACCAGCAATTATTGGAAACGAGAGCAATTTTAAAAAAATCCTAAGCGGCTATAAAAAATTAATAAAAAATAAAATAATAGACAGAGCGATTATTATTTCCGCCTCAGGAGAGAAAGACTCTGTCTGGGAAGTTAATTCCGCTAAAAAAAGCGGCCTAAAGACAACCCTTCTCACCTGCCAGGCCGAATCAACAGCCGCTAAACTGGCAGACCAGGTTATCGTCTATAAAAAATTACCGGAACCATATACTTATAATGTTTCAACCTACCTAGGAATAATCTTATCCGCGAATCACGAAGAGGCCCGCGGCATAAGAGAATATATATCAAAATTAAAACTAGCGAAAGATCTTAAAAAATATACGAGCTATTCCTTTATACTGCCAGATGAATTTTCGGCCGTCGCGCCCATGCTGGAAATAAAAAGAAATGAATTATTCGGTCCGTATGTTTCTCTGCGCGCTTTCAGTTTCGGCGAAGCAAGGCACGCTAAGTTCGTTAATAATTCAGACAAAGAGCTAGTTATTAGTTTCGGCGAGAATAAATATTTCGGCAAATCAGAAAATCGTTGGGAAATAAAAATTCCCAAAAACGCTGGCAGCAGCTTTATAATGGCGCTGAGTTATTATTTGGTCGGCAAAATCCAAAGCATCAAACCAGCTTATTTCAAAAAAAACATCGCTACTTTCTGTAAAAATGGGCCCAAGGCCTACGGAAGTAATAAGCCATTTTCGATTATTGTTGAATAAATTTAACTATTATTAAATAAGATGCCAAATAAAAACACCCTTAATTAGGGTGTTTTTATAAGGTGGCCTTTTTATTTATAGAAGAATATATAAATTTATATAATTATTTTTTCGTTTTAATCTGATTTTTTACTTTATTAATCGCTGCTAATAGTTCCTTCTTGGTAGCTAAATAATAATAATTTTGCAAACGAAAATCTTTATCTAATTCGTATACTAATGGTAGGCCGGTCGGTATATTAAGGCTCGAAACCTTTTCCGCGGAAACCTTGCCTAAAAATTTAACCAGTGCTCTTAAACTATTGCCTGAGGTAGAAATTAAAACCATCTTCTTATTTTTCAGAGCCGGAACGGCTTTCTCTAGCCAGAAAGATTTTACTCTTTGTTCGACATCGTGCAAACTCTCGGTCCTGGGCACTGGAATTCCTTTATAAAGAATATTATCGCTTTGGTCATAACGACTTCCCTTTTTAATTTTCGGCGGACGAACATTATACGAACGTCGCCAAGTAAAAACTTTTTTTTCTCCATATTCGGCCACCATCTCTTTTTTATTCATCCCTTGTAAGGCTCCATAGTGTCTTTCGTTCAGCCGCCAATCTTTTTGGATCTTAGGCTGGATATTCATGGTTTTTAAAACGAGATTTGTCGTCTGCGAACACCTTTTTAAAAAACTCTCGAAAACTAAATCAAATTTAAAGCCCGCTGTCTTTAAACGGCGACCCGCTTCCCGCGCCTCATGCTCACCCCGTGAAGTCAAATCAACGTCAACCCAGCCAGTAAAAAGACCCTTCTTATTCCAAGCGCTTTCTCCGTGGCGGAGCAAAATAATTTTATACATAAAAAGTCAAATTAGTCCCAAATTTTAGGTTATTAATTTATTATACCATAAATTGACGACAAAAGTTTAAAAATGATAGTATAGTTATGAGCTTTAAATAATCATATTAATAAGCCTCGAAAAACACAATTTAAAAAAATAGCAGTAGAAAGCGGATTGATAGCTATAAAAGTTATCCTTTTCTTAAAAAAGCTGTTGTCTCATCCTTTCCGGTTCCTAGCCGGTTTTTTTCGTTGGACATTTAAATTCTTTTTTTATAAAATATTAGTTAAAATATATTATCAGCTTTTCCGCTGGCGAAAGGCTGGGGTTATAAAAAAATCACCATTGGAATTTCTCCGCCAACAATCGGTTTATTTTTTCATTTTCGCTCTTATTTGCTTAATTCTCTTCTCTAATCTTGCAAATACCGACCGAGCCGGGGCAATGGAAACGAAAATACCAAAAACCGTAATGTCTAATCTGGTCTCGACTGAATTCAGCTCTCTACAGGATGGAGAGCTAATTGAAGAAACATCATCGCTTAATAGCGTGATAACCGCCGGTAAAGATCATTATATTGACAATTCTTGCACTCTAGAAAAACAAATTGCCATCAACCCGATTGACGAACTCGGTCCGGATGATTCTATTTCATTCAACGAAAACAGTGATTTAGTTTTCAAACCCCAATTTATTTCTCCCGGAACCGGGAGTAGCGGAAACGGCGAAGCGGCTGCGCGCCAAGAAATCATTTATTATACTATCCAAAATGGCGATACAATATCAACAATCGCCCGCCGCTTCGGCCTGACTGTCAATACTATTCTTTGGGCTAATAATTTAACTGCTTTTAGTTTAATCAGGCCGGGCGATCGTTTAGCTATTTTGCCCTATAGCGGCGTTTTGCACACGGTCAAAAAGGGGGATACTCTAGCTAAAATAGCCCAAAAATACGATATCGAATTAGAAAAAATACTAAGTTGCAACACGCTGGGCAATAGCTTATCGGTGGGACAAAAAATTGTTATCCCTGGGGCAAAAAAAATTACCGAAACCGTGGCCGTCAGGCGTCCAACGAATACGAACTATACCGGTATCTCCGTTATTAAAAATTTAATAAAAAATCCTGGAGTCAAGGTCAGTGGGAACAAGATGACTTGGCCGACAGTAGGTGCTCGCATTACACAATATTTTTCTTGGCGCCATAATGGAGTTGATATCGCCAATAAGGTTGGTACGCCGATTTATGCGGCTGACAGCGGAACCGTAGTTATCGCCCAAGGCGGATATAACGGTGGGTATGGTAATACGATTGTTATTGATCACGGGGGAGGTAAAAAAACACGATACGGCCACGCCTCTAAGCTATTTGTTAGGGTTGGAGATGAGGTTGAAAAAGGAGAAAATATAGCCGCCATGGGTTCGACCGGTAGATCAACCGGCCCGCATCTTCACTTTGAAGTATTAATAAATGGAGTTCGATATAATCCTTTAAATTATATAAGATAAAAATTATGGGACACGTTATTTTAGGGATCGTCATTACCGTGGCCGGCGCCTTAATGGTAATGAAGACCGAATGGCTAATTAATAATTTCGGGCGCATGGCCTGGTTCGAGGAAAAGCTCGGATCTGAGGGCGGGACAAGGCTCGGCTATAAATTAATCGGCATCGTTGCTATTATTATCGGTATTATTGTCATGACTGGCAGCGGTCCAGAATTTATGCGCTGGCTGCTCGGCCCACTTATCAAGTACAACCAACCAAACACCTAAATCTCGTTGCCTCTTCACAAATTTAATAAACCTGTTTATAATCAAGTCATCTTAACAAGATGGCTGACTGGGCCCTTAGCTCATCTGGTAGAGCACCTGCTTTGCAAGCAGGGGGTGGCAGGTTCGAGTCCTGTAGGGTCCACATTACGAGATTTGGCATTAGCCAAGTCTCTTTTTGTTTCTAAGATTGGCGATAATTTCGGAGTTCGAAATGTGAAAAAATTAAAAGCCGGCTTTTCCTTAAAAATCGAACTCT